>Ga0310696_10002837_pt1 | contig 22352 bp, 14 predicted proteins | sample AusTroGonzalo_MG_4_FD_203885 | JGI IMG/M metagenome (GOLD analysis project Ga0310696, IMG submission 203885) | Bovine rumen microbial communities from tropical cattle in Woodstock, Queensland, Australia - Gonzalo_02 (v2) (version 2) | ecosystem: Host-associated > Mammals > Digestive system >...
CATCGTCGATGAGGTTGACTCCGTGTTGATCGATGATGCCCGTACGCCGTTGATCATCTCTGGTCCTGTGCCTAAGGGCGATGATCAGATGTTTGAGGAGTATCAGCCTCTGGTGGAGCGCCTGGTGGGTGTACAGCGTCAGTTGGCCACACAGTATCTGGCTGATGCGAAAAACCTGATTGGTGAAGGTAACAAACTGATTGAGGCTGGCAACAAGAAAGAAGGTCAGGAGAAACTCGATGCAGGTTTCCTCTCCCTCTATCGTTCTCACAAGGCACTGCCGAAGAACAAGCCTCTTATCAAATATCTCTCTGAGGAAGGTATCAAGGCAGGTATGCTGAAAACCGAGGAAATCTATATGGAGAACAACAACCGTCGTATGCCTGAGTGTATCGAACCCCTCTTCTTCGTGGTGGATGAGAAACTCAATTCATGCGACCTGACAGATAAGGGTACGGCATGGTTGGCTAAGCAGGTGAACGATGCTGAACTGTTCGTGTTGCCTGACATCACTTCTGAACTCTCCGCCCTTGAGGCTGAGACAGGCCTTTCAGACGAGGCACGCCTCGACAAGAAAGACGAGTTACTGAACCACTACGCCATCCAGAGTGAGCGTGTACATACCCTGCAGCAGTTGCTGAAGGCTTATTGTATGTTTAATAAGGATGATGAATATGTGGTGATCGACGGTGAGGTAAAGATTGTGGATGAGCAGACGGGCCGTATCATGGAAGGACGTCGTTGGAGCGACGGTCTGCATCAGGCTGTAGAAGCCAAGGAGCATGTGAAGGTTGAAGCTGCCACCCAGACTTTTGCCACCATTACCCTGCAGAACTACTTCCGTATGTATCACAAGTTGGCAGGTATGACAGGTACCGCATCTACGGAGGCTGGAGAGTTCTGGGATATCTATAAGCTCGATGTGGTGGAGATTCCTACCAATCGTCCTGTGATCCGTAATGATCAGGATGACCGTGTGTATAAGACGGCTCGTGAGAAATATAACGCCGTCATCGACGAGATTGTGAAGATGCGCGAGAGCGGTCGTCCTACACTGGTGGGTACCACCTCTGTGGAAATCTCTGAGTTGCTGTCGAAGATGCTGTCGATGCGTAAGATTCCTCATCAGGTGCTGAATGCTAAGCTGCACCAAAAGGAAGCAGACATCGTAGCCCTTGCAGGACAGTCAACCAACGGACTGGGTGCTGTCACCATCGCCACCAACATGGCAGGTCGTGGTACTGATATCAAGCTGTCGCCTGAGGTAAAGGCTGCTGGTGGTCTGGCTATCATCGGTACAGAGCGTCATGAGAGCCGTCGTGTGGATCGTCAGTTGCGTGGACGTGCAGGACGTCAGGGAGACCCAGGTTCATCCGTCTTCTATGTATCACTCGAAGACAAGCTGATGCGTCTGTTCGCTTCGGAGCGTATTGCCTCCGTGATGGACCGTCTGGGCTTCAAGGAGGGTGAGATGATTGAGAGTCCGATGATCTCCAAGAGTATCGAGCGTGCCCAGAAGAAAGTTGAGGAAAACAACTTCGGTATCCGTAAGCGTCTGATTGAGTACGATGATGTGATGAACAAGCAGCGTACCGTCATATACGAGAAGCGTCGTCACGCCCTGATGGGTGAGCGTATCGGTATGGATATCGCCAACATCATCTGGGACCGTGTAGTAAATATCATCGAGAACTCTGGCGACTATCAGGGGTGTAAGGAGGAGTTCCTACATGTCCTCGCTATGGAGGTACCCTTCACCAGTGAGGAGTATATCAACCAGCCTCGTGAGGTATTGACAGAGAATGCTTTCCAGGCTGCCATCGGCAACTTCAACCGTCGTACAGAACGTATCCAGACGGTAGCCAATCCGATTATCAAACAGGTCTATGAGAATCAGGGCCAGATGTATGAGCGCATCATGGTACCTCTCACAGACGGACGTCGTATGTTCAATATTCCTTGTAATCTGAAAGAGGCCTACGACACAGAATCGAAGTCTGTCGTGAAGGAGTTCGAGAAGAGCATCCTGCTTCACATCATCGACGACTCTTGGAAAGAGAACCTACGCCAGCTCGACGAGCTGAAGCATTCTGTACAGAACGCCAGCTACGAACAGAAGGATCCGTTGCTGATCTTCAAGCTGGAAAGTGCCAAGGTATGGGATGACATGATCAACGAGATGTACAACCGCATCTGCTCGATCCTGACACGTGCCCAGATCCCAGAGATGCAGCAGCAGGTACAGGAGGCTGCGCCTGAGCAGCGCACCCAGCGTCAGCAATACACAGAGAGCAAGCAGCAGATTGGTGAGGAGCAGTTGGTAGATCGGAACCAGCAGGCAGCAGCCCAACAAGATACACGTGCCCAGCAGCCTCGTACCCCAATTATCAAGGATAAGCTGCCTGGTCGAAATGATCCCTGTCCTTGTGGAAGTGGTAAGAAGTTCAAAAACTGTCACGGAAAAGGAATAGTATGATTACCATCGCTGATCTAAAAAAATCATTTGGTGAGACAAAAGCATGTGATATCCCCTCGTTAACTATCAACGATGGGGATATCCTTGGTTTAGTAGGTAATAACGGAGCAGGTAAGACTACCCTCTTCCGCATGATGCTCGATCTCTTGAAGCCAGATTCTGGACAGGTAGCAATCGATGGTGTGAATCCTGCAGAGTCTGAAGAATGGAAAGCCTCAACAGGTGCATATATCGACGAGGGATTCCTCATCGACTTCCTCACGCCAGAGGAATACTTTGCCTTCATTGGCAAGATCACCAAAATGACGCAGGAAGCTGTCGATGAACGTCTCAAAGACTTTGAGAGACTCGCTGGTGGTGAGATCTTCGGACAAAAGAAACTCATCCGTAACCTCTCAGCAGGTAACAAACAGAAGGTAGGCATCATGTCTGCTCTCTTCAATCGTCCGAAGCTGGTGATTCTTGATGAGCCTTTCAACTTCCTCGACCCCTCTTCGCAGAACATCCTGAAACATGAACTCACGGAATACAATCGCGAGACAGGTGCTACGATCCTGATATCCAGTCATAATCTGCAGCATACGGTTGATATCTCCACCCGTATTACACTACTTGAAAAAGGACAAATTATTAAAGATCTGTCTAACGAAAACGGTAGTGCCAGAGCAGAATTGGAAAACTATTTCGACCAGGATGTAGAGTAAACCATCCCCAAAAGTAGGTATTTTACAGCCAAGAGACACATGATGCAACCGCGTTGCAAATTATTATTTATACCTTTGCCTTCAAATTAAGAACAAAAGCAAATGAAACTCTCAGAACTGAATACAGGTGAAAGTGGCGTCATCGTCAAGGTGCTAGGCCACGGTGGTTTCCGTAAGCGCATCATCGAGATGGGCTTTGTGAAGGGAAAGAAGGTAGAAGTATTGTTGAACGCGCCGTTGCAAGATCCCGTGAAATACAAACTGATGGGCTATGAAGTGTCGCTCCGCCATCAGGAAGCCGACATGATCGAGGTCATCACAGAAGAAGAGGCTCGTAAGCACGAGCAGGACAAAACAACCGTCTCCCCACAGATCAATGAGTCGGAACACCAGGATGACTTCCTACAGCACATAGCTCTGAAAAAGCGTCGTACGATCAATGTGGCACTAGTAGGTAATCCGAACTGCGGCAAGACCTCACTCTTCAACTATGCCAGTGGTGCCCACGGACATGTAGGCAATTACTCTGGTGTTACCGTCGATGCCTCTGAAGCCCATGCCTCTATGTTTGGTTATGAATTTAACCTTGTCGATCTGCCAGGCACCTATTCCCTCTCCTGCTACTCCCCTGAGGAGCTTTATGTACGTAAGCACCTGACAGAACAGACACCAGATGTCGTCATCAACGTCATTGATGCTTCCAACCTGGAACGTAACCTCTATCTCACTACCCAACTGGTGGATATGAACGTCAGGATGGTCTGTGCCCTGAATATGTATGATGAGTTCGAGCGTCGAGGGGATCAGATAAATATCCCCACCCTCAGCACCCTCTTCGGTATGCCGATGATTCCCACCTCTTTTAAGAATGGTATGGGTGTGAAAGATTTGTTCAAGGCTGTCATCCAGGTATATGAGAACACGAGCAAGACCACTCGTCACCTGCATATCAACTATGGTCACGAGATCGAAGACGGTATCGCCCATATCCAGAAATACCTGAAGGCTGATGAACATATCAGTCAGCGCTACTCCACCCGTTATCTGGCTATCAAGATGTTGGAGAACGACTCTCACATCATCGACTATGTGGAGCAGCACATGGCTGGCGAAGATCGTCCAGAGGAACGCAAGCAGCTGATGGCAGCCCGTGTCAAAGCTGCAGCCCGTGTGTTGGAAGAGACCACCACCGATGCAGAGACTGCCATCATGGATGCAAAATACGGCTTCATTAACGGTGCCCTGAAAGAGGCTGGCTTCAAGACAGGTTCGAAAGAAGATACCTATAAGACAACCCACAGGATCGACTGGTTGCTCTCACATAAATATCTTGGTTTTCCCATTTTCTTCCTGATGCTCTACATCATGTTTGAAGTCACTTTCTCCTTAGGTCAGTATCCAATGGACTGGATCGAGGAGGCTGTAGCCTGGATTGGCGATCAGATTAGTGAGACGATGCCTGACGGTCCACTGAAAGCGATGTTGGTAGATGGTGTCGTGGGCGGTGTAGGTTCTGTTATTGTCTTCCTGCCCCAGATTCTCATCCTCTACTTCTTCATCTCGCTGATGGAAGATTCTGGCTATATGGCCCGTGCCGCTTTCATCATGGATAAACTGATGCACAAGATGGGACTGCATGGTAAGTCGTTCATCCCTCTGATCATGGGTTTTGGCTGCAATGTGCCTGCCATCATGGCGACACGTACGATCGAGAGCCGTCGTTCGCGTATCATCACGATGATGATCCTGCCCTTTATGAGTTGTTCGGCCCGCCTACCTATTTATATTATGATAGCAGGCACCTTCTTCTCGCTTCAATACCGCTCGTGGGTACTGCTTTCGCTTTATGCCGTCGGCATCCTCGTAGCCGTTATCGTCAGTAAGATCTTCTCATCCTTGGTTATCAAGGGTGAAGACACACCTTTCGTGATGGAGTTGCCTCCCTATCGCTGGCCGACACCCAAAGCCATCTGGCGCCATACTTGGGAAAAAGGCAAGGAATACCTCAAGAAGATGGGAGGTATCATCCTCGTCGCCTCTATCATCGTGTGGGCACTCGGCTATTTCCCTCACAACGAGGAACTTACACGTGAACAGCAACAGGAACAGAGTTACATCGGTCGTATGGGTAAGACCATCGAACCCATCTTTATGCCGCAGGGATTCAACTGGAAACTCGATGTATCACTATTGGCTGGTGTGGGTGCCAAGGAAATCGTGGCCTCTACCATCGGTGTGCTTTATAGTGGTGATGACTCCTTTGGCGACGATGACAGCTTCAGCGACGATACAGAGAAATACACGCATCTGCGCCAGATCATGATCAACGAAGGCATTACGCCTCTTATCGCGTACGCGTACCTTATATTTATCTTACTCTACTTCCCCTGCATCGCCACCGTTGCTGCCATCAAGAGCGAAACTGGTTCGTGGCGTTGGGCTGTCTTCGCAGCAGTTTATACCACCGCCGTCGCCTGGATCGCCTCCGCCCTCGTCTTCCAGATTGGCAGATTAATTATCTAAGGTTTATATCATCCTGTGTATTGATACTCCCGTTCAAGAAAAATCAAGTTAAATTTGGTATTTCTCTCGATTTGCACTATCTTTGCAAACGATATGGAGAAAATCATATTAGGTATTGACCCAGGAACAAACCTGATGGGCTACGGGCTGTTGAAGGTGGTGGATGGAAAAGCGCAGATGATCACGATGGGTGTGATCGACCTGCGAAAGTTTCCTGATGCCTATATGAAACTGGGACATATCTTCGAACGTGTGACGGGTATCATCGATGGGTATCTGCCTGACGAGATGGCTATCGAGGCGCCTTTCTTCGGCAAGAACGTGCAGTCGATGTTGAAATTAGGTCGTGCCCAGGGTACAGCTATCGCGGCAGCCATCCATCACGGCGTACCTATTCATGAGTATGCGCCCATGAAAATCAAGATGGCACTGACGGGTACTGGTTCCGCTTCGAAGGAACAGGTGGCTGGCATGCTGCAACGCCTGTTGAAGATTCCCAACGAGGAGATGGGCAAGTTTATGGATGCGACAGATGCGCTGGCAGCAGCTTATTGTCACTACCTGCAGATGGGACGGCCAGAAAGCGAGGTGAAGTATCGTGGTTGGAAGGATTTTATCAACAAGAACCAGAACAAAGTATCGAAACGGAAAACGAAGGATGAAGACAATTAATATAAGGGACGCGCGCGCAAGGAAGCCTGAGTGGAGTATGGCAGAACCTGTAAACTTCACTTTGGAGGAAGGTGAGCATATCGCCATCATAGGTCGAAACGGTTCAGGGAAATCGATGTTCGTGGATATCCTGACAGGTCGTCACCCAGCCTTTCCAGATATGGTGGAGTATGGCTTTGACGAGCCGTATAACAACCTGAAACATATCACCTTCCGCGATACTTACGGAGGAGATAATGATAAGACTTACTTTCTGCAACAGCGATGGAACCAGATGGAGATCGACGAGGAGACACCCACCGTTGGCAGCAAACTCGAAGAGGCCTACAAACTGGCTGGCGAAGACACACCAGAGCGTCGCGCACTGCAAAAACATATCTATGAGCTGTTTCATCTGGAGCCCTTGCTTGATAAGTATATCATCCTGTTATCAAGTGGTGAGCTGAGAAAATACAAACTGGCCTCATCGCTCTTTACCAATCCGAAGGTGCTGATCATGGAAAATCCATTTATCGGACTCGATGCTGATACAAGGGATCAGTTGAAGGCGTTGTTAGGTATGCTGGCCAAGGAACAGGGGCTGCAGATTATCCTCGTACTGGCCAAGACGGATGAGATTCCTGACTTCATCACGCATATCGTAGAGGTGAAAGATATGAAAGTGATGCCGAAGAAAGAGAGTGGAGAGTGGAGAGTGGAGAGAGGTGAGAGAATTGTTGATAGCTCCTTGTACTCACAACAGGGACAGTCCCCATGTGCGACGACGGAAGTCATTAATTTCAACCATGTTACCATCCGATATGGCGAGCGGACGATTCTGAAGGATCTGGACTGGACAGTCAATCAAAGCGAACACTGGTCGCTGTCAGGACAGAACGGTTCCGGCAAATCTACCCTACTCTCGCTGGTCTGTGCCGACAACCCTCAGAGTTATGCCTGTGACATCTCACTCTTTGGACATAAGCGCGGATCAGGAGAGAGCATCTGGGATATCAAACGACATATCGGCTATGTGTCGCCTGAGATGCATCGCAGCTATAAACAGAATATCCCTGCGATCCAGATTGTTGCCAGCGGACTGAAAGACACGGTGGGACTCTATGTAAGACCCACTGAAGCAGAAAAGGAACAATGTCGTAAATGGCTGAACACCTTTGGCATAGGTGATCTCGCTGACAGGAAATTCATGGAGATGTCAAGTGGCGAACAGCGACTTGTACTCCTGGCAAGGGCATTCGTCAAAGAACCTGATCTGCTGATTCTCGACGAGCCCCTGCACGGTTTGGATGATATAAACCGTAAGATAGTGAAAGACCTGGTGGATGACTATTGTAAGAATCCTATTGTCACACTGATTTATGTGACGCATTACCAGGAGGAATTGCCCAAATGTATTGACCACTCCTTGTATCTGGAGCGGCATTAAGCATTACTATTTATCTTCCAGCAGCGTAGCAGTACGCACACGAGAGAGTGTCTCTGGTGTCATCTGCAGATAGCTGGCGATATACACCAACGGTGCACGGAGCACCAACTGGGGCTGATTCTTCACAAGTTTCTGATAGCGATCCTGAGCACTCTCAAAGCGGAGCATGTCGGCATGATGCTGACTCAGAATGAGCGACTCCTCAAGGATTTTTCGATAAAGGATCTGGATGTTCACACTCTTCATGGCCACAGCTTCAAGGTCAGCCTTAGGCATGGCAATGAGGATGGTGGGCTCTATGGCTTTGATCTGCAATTTCGTGGGTTGCTCACGGAAAAGGCTCTCGATACACATCACGATACTGTTTTCAGTAGCCATATACTCTGTGAGTTCTTTGTCATTCTTGAAATAGAACTGACGCACCAATCCCTTCACAATCCAGTAAATGTTGTTGCATATCTCACCTTCACGAAGAATGAATTCGTTCTTCGCAAACTTCATGGGCACGAGAATACTCTCGAGCATATCGAGCTCATCGTGTGTCATCGTGCTGTAACGACGGGCTAATTCACGAGCCACGTCTCTAGTAGTAATGCTAATGTTTGGCATACAATTGGGGCCTTTAGTATTCTTTTTATATGTTATTGATTTCTTAATCGAGTTTCAACACAGCGAGGAAGGCTTTCTGGGGCACTTCCACGTTGCCGATCTGCTTCATACGTTTCTTACCACGCTTCTGTTTTTCAAGCAACTTACGCTTACGACTCACATCACCGCCATAACACTTGGCAGTCACATCCTTACGTACCTGTTTCACCGTCTCACGGGCGATAATCTTGGCACCGATCGCTGCCTGAATGGCGATATCAAACTGCTGACGAGGAATCAGCTCTTTCAGTTTCTCACACATCCGTCGGCCAAAAGTAACGGCATTGTCCTGATGGGTCAGTGTAGAGAGTGCATCCACAGGCTCACCGTTCAACAGGATGTCCAACTTGGCCAGTTTCGAAGGACGGAAGCCATCGATATGATAATCAAATGAGGCATAGCCCTTGGAAATCGACTTCAACTTATCATAGAAATCGATCACGATCTCACCTAACGGCAAATGGAAATGCAGTTCCACACGATTACCTGACACATACTGCTGATCAATCAATTCTCCTCGTTTATCAAGACAGAGGGTCATGATAGGACCAATATAGTCAGCAGCTGTAATGATTGAAGCACGGATATAAGGTTCTTCGATATGCTCGATCATCGTCAGATCAGGCAGTCCGGAAGGATTATGAACCTCTTTCACCTCACTTTGCTTCGTGTAGCACATATAACTTACGTTGGGTACTGTGGTAATGACATCCATATCAAATTCACGATCGAGACGTTCCTGTACAATCTCCATGTGAAGCAGGCCGAGGAAGCCACAGCGGAAGCCGAAACCTAATGCCACAGAACTCTCTGGCGTAAACGTCAGAGAGGCATCGTTCAGCTGCAACTTCTCCAACGAGGCACGCAGATTCTCATAATCTGTCGGATCAATGGGATAAACACCAGCAAACACCATCGGCTTGACCTCCTGGAAACCCTCAATAGCCGCACTACAAGGATTAGCCACCTGCGTGATGGTATCACCCACCTTCACTTCCTTAGAGTTCTTAATACCACTGATGATATAGCCCACATCGCCAGTCTTGAGTTCTTTGCGGGGAATCATATCCATCTTCAGCACACCGATTTCGTCGGCATCATATTCCATGCCTGTATTGAAGAACTTCACATGATCGCCGCTCTTGATAGAGCCGTTTACAATCTTGAAATAAGCGATAATACCTCGGAAGGAATTGAACACAGAGTCGAAGATTAAAGCCTGTAAAGGTGCATTCTCATCACCTTCTGGATGAGGAATACGCTCCACAACGGCATTCAGGATATCCTCAACACCCTCACCCGTCTTACCAGAAGCACGGATGATATCAGAACGATCGCATCCAATCAAGTCGATAATCTCATCCTCCACCTCATCAGGCATCGCCGAAGGCATATCAATCTTATTGATAACAGGGATAATCTCCAAATTATGATCGATAGCCATATAAAGATTAGAGATGGTCTGCGCCTGAACACCCTGTGTAGCATCCACCACTAACAAGGCGCCCTCACAAGCAGCAATAGAACGGGATACCTCATAAGAGAAATCCACATGTCCTGGGGTATCGATCAGGTTCAGGATATATTTCTCACCCTGATAGACATATTCCATCTGGATCGCATGACTTTTAATGGTAATGCCGCGTTCGCGCTCCAATTCCATATCATCCAGCATCTGACCTTCAGTTACCTGAATGGTCTTTGTGAATTCCAATAATCGGTCAGCCAAGGTTGACTTACCATGGTCGATATGTGCTATGATACAGAAGTTTCTTATATGGTCCATCAGTTTATACGTGTACTTTTAAGTTGCAAAGATACAAATTTTTCGGCGGAAAAGAGATATTTTTGCTTTTTTTTGTATCTTTGCACCCAAAAATAGCATTCATTATGAAAAAGTTTTGGACATTAGCCGCATTTTGCATCCTTCTGGTAGGATGTCGTGAATCTTTAGAAGACCGTTGTGCCCGTGAGGCGAAGGAATATACCGAGAAAAACTGTCCATCAAAGATAGACAAAAACGTCATCCTGGACAGTATGACATTCGAGCGCGATACGCACACCTTACATTATTATTACACTCTGACAGGTTTTGCTGATCGTGACAGTGTGATGGAGGAGATTGATGCCGTAGGAGCCTTAAGGGAAGATTTAAAGAACTCTACTACCCTACGCGTCTATAAAGAGAACAAGTATCGTTTTGCCTATACTTATCATTCGGAGAAGGATCCCAAGAAGATCAGACTGGAAGTGGTTTTCACAGACAAGGATTATTAGAATCAATTAGCCCCCGCCGATTGGCGAGGGCTAATTATTTATTCAGTAATTTCTTCCGGTTTCATGTTGGTGTAAACCGTCTGAACATCATCGAAGTCCTCCAACTTCTCAACCATCTTATCGATGGACTCACGCTGCTCAGGCGTTACATCCTTCAGGTCATTGGGGATACGAGTAAACTCAGCACCCGTCACCTCGAAACCGTTCTCTTCCAAATGTTTCTGGATGGCACCAAAACTTGTCGGATCGGCATAGATGGTGATGCTGTTCTCTTCCTCATCCTCATCATACTCATCTTCTACACCGTAGTCAATCAGGTCGAGAATCATCTCGTCCATATCCAGACCATCCTTCTTCTTAAAAGTGAACACAGCCTTGTGGTCGAACAAGAATGAGAGAGAACCCTGTGTACCCAGGTTTCCGTTGAACTTGTTGAATACTGAACGAACGTCACCAACGGTACGTGTGGTGTTGTCAGTCAGAGTCTCAACGAAGATAGCGATTCCGTGAGGGCCATATCCCTCATAGGTTACTTCCTTGTAGTCACTCTGATCCTTACCCATTGCATTCTTGATAGCACGCTCGATGTTGTCCTTCGGCATGTTCTCACGCTTAGCGTTTGCAATAATAGCACGCAATGCAGGATTGTTCTCTGGTTCTGGACCACCAGCCTTCACGGCGATAGCGATCTGCTTACCAATCTTTGTAAATGTCTTGGCCATGTGGCCCCATCGCTTCAGCTTCGTAGCTTTACGATATTCAAATGCTCTTCCCATTGGATTACTTTTTTATTGTTTTACTTTTAACCTTTTACTTTTAGCGCAGCTCTGCATTCAGCTGTTTCTTAATGTTCGCGATGAGCTTCTGCATGATGGCATCAATCTGCTTGTCACCCATGGTCTTCTCATCATCTTGAAGAATGAAGTTTACGGCGTAAGATTTTTTACCAGCAGGAAGTTTGTCGCCCTCATAGACATCAAAGAGTTCTACCTTCTTCAGCAGCTTCTTCTCCGTCTGACGAGCTATCTGCTCAATCTGTGCAAACTCCACATTGTTATCTACCAACAAAGCCAAGTCACGACTTACAGCTGGGAACTTGGAAATCTCAGTGTAAAGCACCTCATTCTTCTTGATTACCTTCATCAGGGCGGTCCAGTTCATCTCTGCATAATATACAGGATTGTCGAGACCGAACTGCTTCTGCAACTTCTTCGTGATGATACCCATCTCCACGAGTTTTTTTCCACCACGGTTCTCGATGGTAAGACCGCTGGAGAAGATATCATTCTCAGACTTCTTACGAACAGTCATACCAGGTTTTAAACCGATACGACGAAGGATATTCTCCACATAGGCGCTCAGTTCATAGAAAGTAGAGTCCTCGTTCTTGTGAGCCCAAGAGCCCTCAACACGCTTACCCGTTACCCAGAGTGCAGCATGATACTGCTCCTTATAAGCCTGCATCGGATCATCATTGTTCTGTTTCTCTGGATCGAAAGTATAAACATTTCCAAACTCAAAGAAACGCAGATTCTGACGTTTGCGGTTCACATTGTGCTGGATGCTCTCCAAACCACCAAACAAGAGTGTCTGACGCATCACGTTCAGATCGCTCGAAAGTGGATTCATAATACGTACAAGCGTAGGATTGCCATTATTTTCTGTTTCATAATAGGCGGCTTTCGTCAGCGAATTATTCAGAATCTCATTAAAGCCCTCTCCTACCAGCTGCTCACTTACCAGATTAGCCAACTTGTGTTTACGGTCTTCATCACCTTTGATCACTAGTGAACTCTTCAACTGAGTAGGAATCTCTACATTATTATATCCGTAGATTCGCAGGATATCCTCTACCACATCACAAGGACGCTGCACATCCACACGGTATGCAGGAATCTCCAGCGACAGCCCCTGCTTAGTCTCGAACTTGACTTCAATGTCGAGTGCACGACAAAGATATTTGATGACGCCAGGAGTAAGAGTCTTTCCTATCAGATTGTTCACATAATCAAAACTGAGATCGACAACCGCGTTCTTGATGGGCTCAGGATAGACATCAACGATATCCATCGACACCTTACCACCAGCCAGTTCCTGACAGAGGATAGCGGCCTGCTGCAGGGCATAGATCGTACCATTAGGATCGATTCCACGCTCGAAACGGAAGCTGGCATCTGTGCTCAGACCATGACGACGGGCACTCTTACGGATCCATGTAGGATGGAAGTAGGCACTCTCGAGCACCACATTCTTTGTGGTCTCATAGGTACCACTACCCTTTCCGCCAAACACGCCAGCAATACACATGGGATCTTCGGCATTGCAAATAGCCAGGTCACGATCAGAGAGTTTATGCTCCACACCATCAAGTGTCTGGAAAGGTGTACCATCAGGCATCGTCTTCACCACGATCTTATGACCCTTCACCATATCAGCATCAAAACAATGCAATGGCTGACCGTATGCCATCATGATATAATTGGTGATATCTACGATATTGTTTATCGGACGTAACCCGATTGTTGTCAATTTATTCTTCAGCCAGTCTGGTGACTCCTTCACCTCACAATCAGTAATGCTTACACAGGCATAGCGCTTGCAGGCCTCCTGATTCTCAATCACCACTTCTATGGGCAGGTCGTGGTTGTCAACCTTAAACTTCGAACAGTCAGGACGATGCATCTTAGTCTCATAGCCATTGCTCAACAGCCAAGCATACAAGTCACGGGCTACTCCCCAGTGACTCAAGCCGTCTGCACGGTTTGCGGTGATATCAACCTCGATGAGCCAGTCACTCTCCAGATGATAATACTCAGCAGCGGGAGTACCTACAACTGCATCATCTGGCAGTACGATAATACCAGAATGGTCATTGCCGACACCAATCTCATCCTCTGCACAAATCATACCGTTTGATTCAACACCACGGAGCTTGGACTTCTTGATGACAAACTCCTTGTCACCGTCGTAGAGTACACACCCCAAATCAGCAACAATGACCTTCTGTCCTGCAGCTACATTAGGCGCACCACACACAATCTGTGAAGGCTCACCTTTACCTAAGTCAACTGTTGTTACATGCAGGTGATCACTGTTTGGATGAGGCTCACAGGTAAGTACCTTACCTACATAGAGACCTTTCAGGCCACCCTTAATACTTTGTACTTCTTCCAATGCGTCAACCTCCAGACCTGTCGATGTCAGTGCGTCACACACCTGCTGTGCCGTCAGATCGAAATCAACGTATTCCTTCAACCATTTGTAGGAAATATTCATTATACCGATTTTTTAGTAATTACTAACTTATGAAATTTCAGCGTGCAAAGGTACTAAAAAATCGGTATATACACAAATTTTTCTTGAGAAAACTACTCAATACAGTTCATTAAGAAATCAACAGCCCCATTTATGCCGAACTGACGGACGTCGAGAGAGACGTCATAGTTACGGGCATCTGTCCAGTCCTTTCCCGTGAAAGTCTTTGTATAAAGCTCTCGACTATAATCGTTATCCACCACCATGGCAGCCGCATCATTAAGGGCAAGACCATACTTCTCGGCGATTCTGCGTTTACGGCAGTCTTCCGAAGAATGAATAAAAATTTTCAAGGCATTGGGATGGTCCTCAAAGATATGGAAACCGCAACGGCCTACAAGCACACATGACTCCTGTTCTGCTATCTTACGGATGGCAATAGCCTGCGCCTCAAAGAGGGCACGTGAGGTCTCGTCATGCTCCTGACCGTCATACTCCGCCTTATTCATATAGGTACGATAGAAGTTTGTAAAGTCGTCACGCCACAAAGGATTGCGGGCAGCGATTCGCTCCATAGCATCCTCCACAACAGGAATGCGCTTTGCTACTTCATTCAGGATTTGCTTATCGAGCAGTTTGACATCGAGGCGACGTGCCAACTCAGCTCCAATCTCATGCCCGCCCGTACCAAACTGGCGGCTGATGGTTATCACGAATTGTTCTTCTCTATTCATAGTGCTCCAATTTTTAGTAGTTAAACATTGATGCCACAAAGATACGAAAAAGATTTGGAAGTTCCAAATCTTTTCGCAGTTTTTTCTTATTAATTCTGTTGTCCGTTGTTAAAAATATAGTTGGCAGCAGCTTCGGCACACCGTTCTCCATCAACTCCTGCAGAAACGATACCACCTGCATAACCTGCCCCTTCTCCGCACGGGAACAATCCCCTAACACGGATATGTTGCAATGTTTCACGATCCCTGACAATTCTCACAGGACTGCTGGTTCGCGTCTCGACAGCTATTAATACCGCTTCGTTAGTCAGGAACCCATGTGCCTGACGCCCAAACGTTTTAAAACCTTCTTGCAGGCGTTTAGAGATCATCTTTGGCATCCAGAAGTGCAGCGGACTGGATACTAATCCAGGCGCATAGGATGATTTAGGCAGATCATAACTGAGTTTTCCATTCACAAAGTCAGCCATCCGTTGAGCAGGAGCCGTTTGTTTCATGTTTCCTTGTTGCCAGCACAATTTCTCCAGTTCTTCTTGGAACGCCATCACCTTCAACGCTTCACTTTTCACGTCTCCACTACTCTTTTCCAAGTCCTCTGGCCTTACTTCAACCACCATACCAGAATTACTCCAAGCCGTACCACGACTGGCTGGGCTCATACCATTCACAACGATCTGTTGCTTGTCTGTTGCTGCAGGAATCACAAAACCTCCAGGACACATGCAGAAGGAATAGACGCCACGACCATCTACCTGAGTTACCATGGAATACTCTGCTGCAGGCAGATATTTACCCCGTCCTTGCTTGGAATGATATTGGATCTGATCAATCAACTGCGACGGATGTTCCAATCTCACACCGACAGCGATGCCCTTGGCTTCTATCTCCACTTTTGCCTCTGCCAGATAACGATAGACATCACGGGCAGAATGGCCTGTGGCAAGAATCACAGGACCACGGTACTCCTTGTCGGCAATACAGCCCACAACTTTATCACCATCAAGAATCAATTGGGTCATCTTGGTCTGGAAATGCACTTCACCACCACTATTAATAATAGTATGACGCATCGCTTCAATCACCTTAGGCAACCTGTCTGTACCGATATGCGGGTGGGCATCAGCCAGGATAGCCGTAGAGGCACCGTGTTGACAGAAGACATTCAAGATCTTATCCGTATTACCACGTTTCTTGCTACGGGTGTATAATTTTCCATCAGAGTAGGCACCAGCACCACCTTCACCAAAACAGTAGTTACTTTCAGCATCTACCTTTTGTGTCTTTGTAATGTTAGCCAGGTCTTTCTTCCGCTCATGCACATCTTTACCTCTTTCCAAGACAACAGGGCGCAATCCGAGTTCAATCAATCGCAACGCCGCAAACAAACCACCGGGTCCTGCACCCACCACAATCACCTGTGGACGACCTTCAACATTCGGATAGTCAGTCCTGACATATTCATCATCATGAGGAAGTTCGTTTACATAGACCCTCACTTTCAGATTTACATAGATCTGCCTTTGGCGCGCATCGATGCTTCGTTTCAAGATTCGAACACCTTGAATCGTCCGCACGTCAAATCCGTATTCATCAGCCAGCCAGCTTTTTAACCTGTCTTCTTGTGCAGCCACTTCAGGCGCCACACGTATCTGATATTCATTCGTCATATCTCAATTTTTGGCAAAGGTACGAAGATTTTTTGAGAAAAACGATGGTGGAATAAAAAAAAAGCACTACCTTTGCACCGCCATCGGAGAAAGGCCCCGCTTGTCAAGGGGTACCGTTAGGCAAGATAAATTGCATAGGAATATGAAAGTAATGAAATTCGGCGGAACGTCCGTAGGTTCCGTAAAAAGCATTCTTAGCTTGAAAAAAATTGTGGAGACAGAGGCTCGGACGCAACCTGTCGTAGTAGTAGTAAGTGCACTTGACGGCATCACCGACAAACTGATCGCCACATCGCAGATGGCCAAACAGGGCGACGAGCACTATCGTGAGGAATTCGACGCGATGGTAACACGCCACCACCAGATGATTGAGGCCATCATTACGGATGACAAAAAGCGCATTGACTTATTTAATAATGTAGATCAGCTCTTCGACCAGTTGAAGAGTATCTTCTATGGTGTTTATCTGATTCACGATCTCTCAAAGAAGACCGAGGACACTATTGTGAGCTATGGAGAGCGACTCAGTTCTCACATCGTAGCTGCTATGGTGAAGAACGGTATTCGTATGAATGCCCGCGACTTTATCCGCACGGAGAAGAAGCAGGGTAAGCATGTGATTGATGCCGACCTGACCACACAGTTAGTAAAGGAATCCTTCAAAGATCTAAACGAAAAGACGATTTATGTAGTGCCTGGTTTCATTGCCAGAGACAGAGACTCTCATGAGACAACGAACCTGGGACGTGGCGGAAGCGACTACACCGCATCGATCATTGCCGCCGTACTGAATGCCGATGTCTTGGAGATCTGGACAGATGTTGATGGCTTTATGACTGCTGATCCGAAAGTGATCAAGACTGCCTACACGATTAATGAACTTTCATACGTAGAGGCGATGGAGTTGTGTAACTTCGGCGCGAAGGTCATCTATCCGCCGACCATCTATCCCGTTTGCGTTAAGAATATCCCCATCAAGGTTAAGAACACTTTCAACCCCGAACACCCAGGAACCCTGATCAAGGCTCAGATTGACGATGACAACAAGCCCATCAAGGGTATCTCAAGCATCAAGGGTACTTCGTTGATTACAGTTACAGGTCTCTCGATGGTGGGTGTGATTGGTGTGAACCGTCGTATCTTTACGACATTGGCCAATAAGGGTATCTCCGTATTTATGGTATCGCAGGCATCATCAGAGAACTCTACCTCTATTGGTGTGCGCGATGAGGATGCAGCTGCAGCCGCAGAGGTGCTGAATGCAGAATTTGCCAAGGAGATTGAGACGGGTGCCATGTTCCCCATGCAGGTGGAGAGTGGCTTAGCTACTATTGCCATCGTGGGTGAGAACATGAAACAGACACCAGGTATCGCAGGAAAACTGTTTGGTACACTCGGACGCTCTGGTATCTCCGTGATTGCCTGTGCCCAGGGCGCCTCAGAGACGAATATCTCATTCGTCGTTGATGGCAGATTCCTGCGTAAGTCGCTGAACGTACTCCACGACTCGTTCTTCCTGTCTGAATACAAGGTACTCAACCTCTTCATATGTGGTATCGGTACTGTAGGTGGCATGCTGTTGGAGCAGATCCGTACCCAGCAGCAGTTCCTCATGCAGTCTCGCCGTCTGAAGTTGAATGTGGTAGGAATCTCAGATGTAGATAACTTTGTATTGGATCGCGATGGTATCGATCTCGACAACTACGAGAAAATCCTGCGTGCAGGTTTCCCTGCCAATACGGAGCACATGAAGGAGGAGATTGTGAAGATGAACATCTTCAACTCGGTCTTCGTCGATTGTACCGCCAGTCGTCAGATTGCCATGCTTTATCAGACGTTCCTGGAGCATAACATATCAGTAGTGGCTGCTAATAAGATTGCCGCTTCAAGCGACTATGACAGTTATCTGAAACTTCGTCAGACCGCTCGTGACCGTGGTGTATGGTTCCGTTATGAGACCAACGTAGGTGCTGGTCTGCCGATTATCGGTACCATCAACGACTTGTGTAACTCTGGTGATAAGATCCTGAAGATTGAGGCCATCCTCTCTGGTACGCTGAACTTTATCTTCAACGAGATTGCGGCTGATGTGCCCTTCTCAGAGACCGTCCATCGTGCTAAGGAACAGCGTTATTCTGAGCCTGATCCTCGTATTGACCTCAGCGGTACGGATGTGATCCGTAAGTTGGTGATCCTGACCCGTGAGGCCGGCTACAAGGTGGAGCAGGATGATGTGGAGAAACATCTCTTCGTACCTGATAGCTATTTCGAGGGCAGCATCGAAGACTTCTGGGCTAAGTTGCCTGAGCTTGATGCCGATTTCGAAGCACGCCGAAAAGTGCTGGAGGCAGAGAACAAGCGTTGGCGCTTCGTCGCTACAATGGAGGCCGACGAGAACGACCCCACGATCTTCAAGACCAGCGTGGCTTTGAAGGAGGTACCCTATGGTCATCCGTTCTACGGACTGGAGGGCTCTAACAATATCGTGCTGCTCACCACAGAGCGCTATAAGGAGTATCCTATGCTGATTCAGGGCTACGGCGCCGGTGCCGCAGTTACAGCAGCTGGTGTATTCGCCAACATTATGTCAATCGCAAACATCTAACTTATGCGACATATCATCATATTAGGTGATGGCATGGCAGATCTTCCCGTCGAGCGACTCGGTGGGAAGACCTTGTTGCAATATGCCCATAAGCCCATGATGGACCAACTGGCTCGTGAAGGACGCTGCGGCAGACTGATCACGGTGCCAGAAGGATTCCCGCCTGGATCGGAAGTAGCGAATACCGCTATTCTGGGTTATGATCTGAATAAGGTATATGAAGGGCGTGGACCTCTGGAAGCTGCCAGCATAGGTTATGAGATGGCAGATGACGACTTCGCTATTCGCTGTAATATCATCACATTGGCTGATGACAAGATTATCACACATAATGGCGGTAATCTGGAGACGGAAGATGCCGATATTCTGATCAAATATCTGAATGAGAAACTCGCTCAGCCCATCAATGAACGTGAGGGTTGCGAACGCGTGAAATTCATTACTGGTATTCAGTATCGCCATCTGTTGGTCATTAAAGGCGGTTCCAAGCACATCGTATGTGCCCCACCCCATGACCATCCCAATGAGGCATGGCGAGAACTTCTGGTAAAGGCTGAGGAAAACGCGCCTATTGAAACAGGACGACTCTCAGCACAACAGACAGCCGACCTCATCAATGAAATGATCCTGAAATCTCAGGAACTCTTATCAGCACATCCTTTCAATCAGGAGCGTGCAAAACGAGGAGAGCGCCAAGCCAACAGTATCTGGCCCTGGAGCGGTGGTTATCGTCCTTCGATGGAAACCCTGCAACAGCAGTATCCAACGATCAAGTCTGGAACCGTTATCTCTGCCGTAGATCTGATCCGTGGTATCGGCCACTATGCAGGACTGAAGATTGTAGAGGTCGAAGGTGCTACGGGTCTCGCCAACACCAACTATGAAGGAAAGGCAGAAGCCGCTATCGAGGCATTGGAGAAAGACGACTTCGTATTTGTACACGTAGAGGCCAGTGACGAAGCAGGACACGATGGAGACTTGGATCTGAAATTGAAGACCATCGAGTATCTGGATCAGCGTCTCATCGCCCCTATATATAATAAGGTGAAAGATTGGGATGAACCAGTATGTATCGCTGTACTGCCAGATCATCTCACGCCTGTGGAACAACGCATCCATGTGGGACAGCCCGTACCTTTCCTGATCTGGTATCGTGGCATTGACGCAGATGATGTTCAAAAGTACGATGAAGTAAGCTGTGTATCAGGTTCTTACGGACTTCTGAAACTCAACGATTTTATGCAAGCATTAATGAAAATAGAATAGCATTATGAAATATTACAGTACCAACGGCAAAGCGCCGATAGCCGATCTGCACAAGGCTGTGGTAAAAGGATTGGCAGAAGATCGCGGACTTTATATGCCAGAGCGAATCAACAAACTGCCCCAGGCGTTCTTCGACAACATCGAGAAGATGAGTTTTCAGGAGATTGCCTACACCGTAGCCAGCGCATTCTTTGGCGAGGATGTAGATCCTGATGCCCTTCACGATATCGTCTATGACACGTTGTCATTCGACTGTCCTGTGGTGAATGTCAAGGAAAATATCTACACCCTCGAACTGTTTCATGGTCCTACCCTCGCCTTCAAGGATGTGGGTGCCCGTTTCATGGCTCGCCTGCTGCAATACTTTATCCGTCAGGAACAAGGCAACCAACAGGTCAATGTATTGGTAGCCACATCGGGTGATACCGGTTCGGCCGTAGCGAATGGATTCCTTGGTGTTGATGGCATCCACGTCTATGTGCTCTATCCGAAAGGTAAGGTCAGCCCCATTCAGGAGTGCCAGTTTACCACACTGGGCAAGAATATTACCGCCATCGAGGTGGATGGTGTGTTCGACGATTGTCAGGCATTAGTGAAAAGCGCCTTCATGGATGCAGAACTCAATCAGCACATGAAGCTCACCTCTGCCAACAGTATCAACGTGGCCCGATTCCTGCCGCAGGCATTCTACTATTTCAATGCCTATGCCCGTATGAAGGAACAAGGCAAGGCAGATAATCTTGTGATGTGTGTACCAAGCGGCAATTTCGGCAATATCTGCGCAGCTCTCTTCGGTCACGCCATGGGACTCCCCATCAAGCGTTTCATCGCTGCCAATAATGCCAACGATATCTTCTTCAAATATCTGCAGACGGGAAAATACGAGCCCAAGCCCTCAAAACAGACCCTTGCCAATGCAATGGATGTGGGTGATCCTTCAAACTTCGCCCGTATCTATGATCTCTATGGTAAGAGTCATGAACGCATCACCTCACTTATCAGCGGAGCTACCTATAACGACGAACAGATCCGTGAGACCATGCGTGCATGTTATGAGGACACAGAATATATCCTCGATCCTCATGGTGCCTGTGGTTATCAGGCGCTGGTTGATGGACTCCAGTCTGATGAGTTTGGCGTGTTCTGTGAGACCGCTCATCCTGCGAAGTTCAAGGAGAAAGTCGATGAGATCCTGGGTATCGATGTAGAGATCCCCGAGCGTCTGGCCAACTTCATGAAAGGTCAGAAGCAGAGTGTTCCCATGACGAAGGATTTCGCCGATTTCAAACAATACCTGTTGAAACAATAGTTCTTATTCACTATACGCCTTCTCGCCGATGGTCTCCTGAGAGCCGATGGTCATCTGGCGAAGATCATAATAAGAACCGTTATAGATATTGAAATCAACATTACCTTTAATTCCTGGCAGCCGCCCCACATCGGTGTGCTGCCAGAATTTCCATTTACCCTGATATTCAAGAGAATCCACATAGTAGTGCGCGATCCAATAAGGATATTGGTCGAAAATGGAATCGTTCAGATAACGTGTCTTGAATTTGAAATAGGTATAGATGATCGGTTTCACCTTATAATGCTTCTCTACCATATCAAGCCATTGGATGACGGAGTTCTTGAACTCCTCATCAGTCTGGTTCTTTGGCTTATGCTCCACATCGAGTACCGGCGGAAGGTCACCATTCTCCAGTTTCACGGTTTTCATGAAATGGAGAGCTTGTTGACGGGCTGGTGTGTGAACGCTATAAAAATGGTAGGCACCACGGGTAAAACCATGTTCACGTGCTTGATAGAAATTATCGCTGTAATTCTCATCCGTCTGCGTAGAACCCTCTGTTGCCTTGATCATTACAAAACGAATAGGACACTGGTTAATGCTACCGTTATCCTTCAGTTCATCCCAGTCGATATGTCCCTGATAATGAGAGACATCGATACCATGAATCTCATAACCTTCTGGATAGCTCACCGTCCCATAAAGCGCACGCCAACGGAAGCCGAAAGGCCCTACAAAAAAATAGTAGAAGAACCACACATAAAGCGCCACGATCGTAGCACCGCCTATCCACCAACCCCAAGAAGGG
>Ga0310696_10002840_pt1 | contig 22335 bp, 12 predicted proteins | sample AusTroGonzalo_MG_4_FD_203885 | JGI IMG/M metagenome (GOLD analysis project Ga0310696, IMG submission 203885) | Bovine rumen microbial communities from tropical cattle in Woodstock, Queensland, Australia - Gonzalo_02 (v2) (version 2) | ecosystem: Host-associated > Mammals > Digestive system >...
CGCTCTCCGCCGGTCAGCACCAGAAGGTGATGATCGCCAGGGGTCTCGCACAGGAGCCCCAGATCCTCATGCTGGACGAGCCGACCTCGAACCTGGACATCTATCATCAGATCTATGTGATGAAGCTACTCAGGGACATCGCGAGGGCCAATGGCATCATCGTCCTGGTCATCTGCCACGACCTGAACGTCGCCTCCAGATTCTGCGACCGTCTCATCCTCCTGAACAAGGGCAAGGTCGCCGCGGACGGTCCGGCCTCCGAGGTCATCACGCCTCAGAACATCAGCGATGTGTACAGCGTGGATGCCGATATCCTCGCGGTGGACGGCAGGCCGTATGTGGTCTACCACTCGCAGGATTCGGAGGATGACGAATCGTCCCTCGTGTTCAGCCGCTCGAAGGAAGGGGTCGAAGAGCCCCAGGTGGCCAAGGGACTGGGCAGCATCTTCGGAAGGAAGCAGTGAAGCGATCAATCCTGAAACGATTTAACGGGGCTCCGGCCCCGGTTCTTTCCATCGATTGTAATTCAACGGACGGTCTGTCATCCGTCCGGTTTCAATAATGATAAAAAAGCCGGCCGGAGCCGGCAGTTTTGTTTCAGCTCAGGACGTCGGACATCTCGTAGACGACGCCCTTCTTCTGGTTCACGACCCACTTGGCCGCGAGGACGGCACCGCCGACGAAGATCTCCCTGGAGTGGGCCTGGTGGCGGATCTCGATCCTCTCGGAGTTTCCGATGAACATGACGGTGTGGTCGCCGACGATGTCCCCGCCCCTGATGGCGTGGATCCCGATCTCCTTACCGCGCGGGCAGACGCCCTCGCGCCCGCAGACCTTGTCCTTCCCGCCCATTTCCTTGCTGAGGATCTCGTATGCGGTCATGGCGGTCCCGCTGGGAGCGTCCTTCTTCTGATTGTGGTGGGCCTCGATGATCTCCACGTCGTAGTCGTTGCCCAGGTATCCCGCCGCGCTCTTGATGAGCTTGAAGAACACGCCGACACCGATGGAGTAGTTGGTGGAGATGACGGCCGCCACGTTGTTCTTTATTATGGAATCGATGATGGCGGTCTTCTGCTCCGCGGAGAGCCCGGTGGTCCCGATGATGAGGTTGACGCCGGCAGCGGCCGCGACAGGGGCGTTGGCGGCGGTGGCAGGGGCCACGGTGAAGTCCAGGAGGACGTCCGTCTTGGAGTCCTTCAGAACATTGGCCAGGTCCTTGGGGTCCGACACGGGGACGTCCAGCTTCCCGATCCCGGCTACCTCTCCGATGTCCTTGCCGATGTTGACCAGGTCGAATGCGGCGGAGAGCTCGATGCCGTCGGTCGCCTGGATGCGCTTGACGATGAGCTGTCCCATCCTCCCGCAGGCTCCAACGAGTGCTGCTCTGACTGTCATGCGGACACCCCGCTGATTGAAAGTGACGATGCGAAATACATGTTATCCAGCCTCCGAATGGTCGGCGACGGTATAAACCATTGGGGTCCGCAGAACGTTCAGGATGCTTCTAGGGATGATGGGCAGCAAATCCATCCATCCTGGGAACAGGACAAGTACAACCGCGATGATTCCCTGCCATGGACATTCTCGAGACGAAGGCCCGCCTGGTCCTCGGAGGGGACATCACCATCCCCGAGGGATTCGAACATCCGTACATCGAGCTCCGCGAAGGGGCGCCCCATTCGATGGTCATATCCTTCGGAGGAACGCGCGTCCGCAAGAAGGTCTCCGCCGACGGGCAGTTCGAGCTCAGGGCAGACGACGGCCGCCTGAGCGTCTACGAGGGGGACGAGATGCTGGCCGACGACGTCGGCATCGTGAGGATGTTCGGGCACTCCCCCGACACCGTAACGGTAGTGATCGACCGCAAGGACCACACCCTCACCGTCGGGGAGGCGTTGGCCGTCATGGATTCCTATTCGGAGATGGATCCGATAAGGGGTGTCACAATCCATGGCGAGCGCTGCGACATCGATCTCTATACAGATGTGGTGCGCGCCTATCGCGACAGGTATCCCGCGATGACTATCGGAGTGGGCGCACATCCGGGAGCAGGTTCCATCCCCGCCCTGAAGGATGCAGGTGCGGACAACATCAAGTTCGGCTCCAAGTCCGTGTCCGACATCGATGCGATGAGGCAGGACATGGAGCAGGCCGTGGGGTGCTTCGGCAAGGGCAATGTGGTATGCACCGTCCACCTGGGGAAGGACATGTCAGACGATTCGTTCTTAGATATGATAAGCGGCCTGTGCAGCATCGGCGTCATGCCCGACATAAAGGTCAAGAGGTCCGTGGAGACCAAGGAGAAGGAGGCTTCGCCGGAACGCTATTGCAGGATCCTCAGAGCAACCAAGGGGATGATGGCGGAGAACGGCCTGGACCCGTCGGGGTTCGATACCCTCTGCTACGGCTGCAGGCTCTGCACGATCGTGCCCTTCAAGGATTTCCGATCCCGGATCGCTGGCGGGGCTGGCCGTATCCGTGCTTGCGGGCTTCCTCGAAGTAGCGCTCAGACTCGATGCAGTTCCTCTTCATCCCGAGCCCGCTGGCGCACATGACGCCGAGGTTGTAGTAGGCGTAGGGGTCGCCGTTCTCGGCGGCCATCTTGTACCACCTGACGGCCTCCTCGTTGTCCTGGGGGACGCCCTTCCCGTAGCGGTACATGGAGGCGACCGCGTACTGAGCGTCAACATCCCCTGCCTCGGCCTTCTCGATGAGTTCGGCTATATCCGCACCCTTCTCCTCCGGGATCGCGATGGAGGCGCCGCAGTAGCTGCAGAATCCGCTCTTGAGGCCTCCCTCGAGCTGCACGACCTTTCCGCATTCGGAGCATTTCACGGGTATGAAGGACATGGTCCCGCATATCCCGCATCACTTTAAAAACCCGTTCGCCACCGATAGGTCGCCAGGGCCATGAGGTTCTCGTCGGGGGTCATCGGAGGCACCCCGCATTCGGGCGTGATGGCCGCGAGGCCGGTATCGGATGCGGAGATCGCGGCGGCGCGGATGTCCGAAGGGGAGCCCATCAGGAGCGTCCTTATGGGATTGATCCCTCCCACGACCTTCACCCTGTCACCAACAAGCTCCACCACCCTGCGGGAATCCCCGTCCGTCTCAACCGAGAGCATGGTCTCCCCCAGTCCTGAGAGCTTCTCCAGGACGCGGGCGGTGTGGCCGCAGCAGTGGGCGAGGGAGTACGATTCCTTCATGGATGCGAACACCCTGGGCTCGAAGGGCTGGACGAAATCGTCGAAGGATTCCGCCGGCATGATGTCCTCAGCCCCGCCGGTTATCATCATCACGTTGTCGGCAGCTTCCGACAGCGCCTTCGCATACTCGCACTGGTACCCGGTCATGAGCTCCGTCCATTTCACCACCGCATCCGGAGCCATGAAGGACGCCATTATCATGTTCTCCATGCCGACCAGATGGGAGGCGACCCCCATGGGCCCGATCATGTTGGCGGTCACGAACAGGTCGGGATGCTCACTCGTCATCCGTTCCGCGGCCTCCACGTACATGGCGCATCTCCCCTCCTTCAGGAACTCGTCCACGGGCATCATGTCCGGGGGGTCCAGGACCTCGCCGGTGAGATACGGGGACCCGCGGACCATGGGCTGCCTCCCATCGTCGCCGGGGAATATGTCCGCCCCGAGCCTCTCGGCCTCGGCGGTGATGTCGTAGGGTATCCTGGCGGTGGCGAAGCCGAACATCCGCGACGGCTGCAGCGCGAGCTCCATCAGCGCATCGATCTCGAAGTTGGCCTCCGGCCAGTAGCGTCCGCAGGCCTTCATCTGCCCCACGGTGCCGGTTTGGGTGAATATCGCCGGCGGAGGGCTGCCGTCGAGGCATCCGTCGAGCGAGTCCAGTATCTCCTGCTTGGTGTTCATCATCGGTCCATCTTGATCTTCTTGTAGAGGAACCTGTCCTCCTGGATCTCCATGTCCATGCTGCCTTCGCGGTAGTACTCCCGGCTGCCATGCTGGAACTCCACGTTCTTCAGCTCCGATTTGAAGTAGAAGTGGACGAACCATGCCATCAGGGCGAATATCAGGGTCGAGTACACCAGGTAGTTGACGAGATCGTCCCCGTAGAACTCATGGCCCATGACGACCCATCCGATGATCATCATCAGTCCGAATACGCCCAATGTGAACAGGCGCAGCTTCAGCTTGTCCACCGGCAGGTCCCCGGCGAACTTGCCGGTCTGCCCGTTCATGGCGAAGGTGAACGTCCGGTCGTTCCAGCTCATGTTGAACAGCCATACCGGATACAGCACGTAGTCGACGTTGGATTCCGTGGTCTTCAGGTCGGCGCTCCTCAGGGTAACGGAGTCGTACGCGCCTATGGTGGTGCGGAACTGGTCCTCGGTCCCGTCGGCGACGCGCTGCTTTATGCGGTCCATGACGTCCTCCTGGGGCACGTCGTACTTGTCCGCCACGTATCCCGACAGGTAGGCGGTCTTGAAGTCCTCGGCCTCAGCGAAGTCGTAGGGCTCCAGGGTCTCCATCAGATCGTCGGGCATCTTGCTGGAGGCGTCGGCCGGCACATGGTCGAACCTTATCGTTCCTTTGCGTTCGATGCCGTAGTAGCTGATCTCCTTGACATCGGCGTTCTTCCCGGGTGCGATGACGCGCTCCTTGGTGCCCAGGAAGTTCATGTCCGCGGATATCTCCGCATCATAGACCCAGTAGGGGACATAAAGCCCCTTGACCTCGTCCAGCTTGTTGTTCTCCTTGAACCCCTTGGGGATGAACCTCTTCTTGGTGTAGTGGTTCGCTAGGGCCTCCAATGCCTGCTCCTTGGTCTGCTTGAAGGGGATGACCTTGTCGGGCATCAGGACGCCGCTGAGCCTCCCGCGGAGGATGACGGCGCTTCTGCAGAACGGGCAGACCGTGGCGGAGGTGGTGGAGTCGGTGTAGAGGGCGGCGCCGCAGGACTCGCAGGCGTATTCCGAGAACATCTCCATCTCGGAGTCGTCCCACTTCTCCCCTCCGTTCGTCGCCAGGTCTATGTCGTCGGCGGAGATGCTGAGGCCCTCGTCCGCAGAATCGAAAAGGGACGGCTCGAACTCTCCTCCGCAGTATTCGCAGACGACCTTCTGGCTCTCTATATCGAATTGGATGGTCGCCCCGCATTGGGGGCACTTATGCTCTATGACTTCCGGCATCTGACCTCCATGTCTGCCAGTGACAGGCAGGTATGGAATCCGCATACGACATGAAAAAGGAAACCCATGCATCAGCTTCAACAGCATGCTATGGACAGCGGTGTCCAGGATGTGCATCCAACCATGTAATCCGTATAAACCTATGATGCGGTACATCCTCGATATCATGACCATGGTGACCGAGAAGATGACCGGATCCCCCGACGGGAGGCTGCAGCGATGGAATCGTTCCTTAAGCTGGCCAAGGACAGGTATTCCGTCCGCAAGTACTCTGACAGGGAGATCGAGAAGGAGAAGATGGACATCGTCCTGGAGGCCTGCAACGTGGCGCCTACAGGCAAGAACAACCAGCCGCAGAGGATCTACGTGGTGAAGGATCCCGGCGTCCTCGCGAAGCTCGCGGAGCTGACCCCCTGCACGTTCGGCGCCGGGACCGTGCTGGCGTTCGCATACGACGAGGAAGAGGAGTGGAAGAACCCCCTGGAGAAGGGCCCCCATTCCGGAGTCCAGGACGTATCGATCGTGGCCTCGCATGCAATGCTCGCAGCCGCCGACATCGGCCTGGGGACCTGCTGGGTGAACTATTTCGCGAACTCCCTCGCGGAGAAGGCACTGGGGCTCCCGGCCAACGAGAGGCTGGTCCTCCTGATGCCCATCGGCTATCCCGCCGACGATTCCGAGCCCTCTGCGTCGCATTCGGCGACCAAGCCCCTGGAATCGACCGTCAGGTTCGTCTGATCCTGCAAAACAATGCTCCCGGCCCGTCCGGGGGCTTTCATTATTCATATATCTATAAGAGGGGCACTGCAGGGACGCAGAGGCTCTTGCCGCACTCAATAGGAATCAAATAGCGGGGATAGAAGGGGGCAAACGGTTTGAGGGGGCCGAAGCCCCCTCGGTAAAGGGTTCAGATGATGTCCACGTTGATGTCGCCGTAGCCGTTCCCGCCGATGAACTTCACCGACGAGGTGGCCAGATCGATGACGTCCGGGTCGCAGATGATCACGGAGTCGATGCCGGCCAGGCACTTCATGACGCAGTTCTCCGGACCGTTGTACAGGAAGTCCACCTCGTAGCCCTGCTTCTTGATGGCCATCTTGGCGGATATCCCGTATGCTCCGGAGGGCATGCTCCCGAGGTTCTTCTCGGCGATGACCGACGCGATGTCCGTGTCGGCCGTGGCGGTGACAACATGCAGTGTACCGAAGGCCTTGCCTCCGCTGTCCGAGGTCTTGACCGATAGCTGCGTCTGCGTCCTCGGATAGGGCTCCAGGTCGCAGCTCCCCATGTCTGCGAGGGACCTGTTCATCTCGTACACCGAGGGAAGCAGGAGACCGGATCTCTGTACGAGCATGCGGTCCTCGTAGAACGGCTCGGGGATCCCGGAGTACACGCAGGTACCGCGGTTGATGACGTGGATCTCGTCGGCCCAGGAGTACACCAGGTCGGTGTCGTGGGAGGACATGACCACGGTCACGCCCCTGGAGTGAAGCTGCTCGGCGATCTCCATGACCTCGCTGGCCATCTGGGGGTCCAGACCGGCCGTGGGCTCGTCCATGATGAGGACGCTGGGCTTCATCGCGAGCACTCCCGCGAGGGACACCCTCTTCCTCTGGCCGTAGGACAGCTTCATGATGGGGGATTTGATGTATTCCTCCATGCCGACCGTGAGGAGGGCCTCCTCGACCCTCTTGTCGACCTCGTCCTTGGGCAGCCTGAGGTTCTCGGGCCCGAATGCGACGTCCTGGCCCACGTAGGGCCTGAACATCATGTCGTTCGGGTTCTGGAACAGGATGCTGACCTCCGAGCGCATCTTGACGATGCTCTTGTGCTTGTAGCTGAGCGGGGTGCCGTTGTAGCGCACCTCTCCCTTCTCGGGCTTGTACAGCGCGTTGAGCACACCGAAAAGCGTGGATTTGCCTGCACCGTTGGATCCGAGGATGGCGGTCTTGGTGCCCTTGGTGATGCTTATGTTCATGTTGTCGAGGGCCTTAGGTCCCTTCCTGCTGTACGAATACACCACGTTCCTGGCTTCCAGGATAGGCTCGCTCATCTCATCACCTCGCAGTCTATGTCGAATCCGAACTTCTTCAGGCGGTCGATCTGCCTGTCCATGGTGGGCGCGTAGACGGGGTCGTAGAGGAGGATGGAATCCTTGCCTTCGACGACGTCCTTGAAGCATCCCTCCATTCCGTCGTACCTGTATTCGATGTCGATGTCGGTCAGGGCGTTCCTGACGTCCGATCCGTAGACTCCCTTGTTGGTTCCCTTCAGGTCGCCGACGGCGGTATCGAATCTGCCTTCGGCATCCTCGGGCTCGCTGGGGACCAGGAGAAGCTTTCCGGACTTGGAGTTCCTGCCGAACTTGGCCAGGAACTCGCATGCGTTGTGGGGGTGCGGCGCCGGGTCGATCCTCTTGACCGCGCACACGTCGCGGTTCATGCTGAAGACCGAAGGCGTCAGCAGCCCGCACTTGTACACCGTCTCTGTGTCCGAGTAGAACTCGTCGGCGTCGCCCTTGAACTCGACCCGCCCTTCGCACAGCACGTTGGTGACGTCCGCCCACCTGTAGGCGAGGTGGATGTCGTGAGTGGACAGCAGGACTGTGACCCCGTTGAGGGACAGCTTCTCCGCCAGCTCCATGACCTCCATGGATGCCTGCGGGTCCAGACCGGATGTGGGCTCGTCCATTATCATTACCTTGGGATCCATGGCGAGGGCACCTGCGATGGCGACCCTCTTCCTCTGTCCTCCGGACAGCTGCTGGAGCGGGCGCCTCTCGTAACCGGTCATCCTGACGTCTCTGAGGGCCTTCGTGACCCGCTGCTCGACTACCTCCCTGTCCAGACCGAGGTTCAGCGGCCCGAAGGCGACGTCCTCCTCGACCAGTGAGCAGAATATCTGCTCGTCGGGGTTCTGGAGGATGACTGCGACATCGGACCTCAGGGACCTGAGGCCGTCCTTGGTGTACTCCAGAGGCGTACCCTTGTAGATGATCTGTCCGGACTGGGGCACGTTGACCCCTGTGAGGGTGTAGAACAGCGTGGTCTTACCGGCGCCGTTCGCTCCCAGGACCGCGGTGCGCGCCCCTTCCTCGACGGTGAGGCTGAAGTTCTTCAGGACCGGAGGCAGATCTTTCCTGTGGCTGAACACCACATCCTCGAGCTCGAACAGGTTCGTCATACGTCCCACCCCAGGAGAGGAGCGAACAGCTTCGCCATGTTGATGAGCCCTTCGGTCTGAGTGCCCAGGTAGTAGAGGCCGACCGCAAGGCCGACGGAGACGACGACCCACAGCACAGACATCTTGCTGGGCGTGTGGTACACGGGGAAGTATCCCTCGTAGTTCCTGCAGGCCAGCGCGGCCTCCGATTTCTCTGCCAGTTCCATGGAGAATATGAAGGTGCCTGCCATGGCGCCGGCGTATGACTTGATTGCGGTCATGGACCCGTTGTACCCCAGACGGCACTGGGCCGCGGAGAGCATGGTGAGGAACTTCTCCAGGAGCAGGAACGCGTACCTGTAGATCAGCACGATGAGCTCCGTGACCTCGGCGGGGAAGTGGAGGGTCTTGAATGCGTGCGCCAGATGCGGGATCGGCGTGGAGCAGGCGAAGGCCAGCATCAGAGTGACTCCTGCAATGGCACGGAAGAAGATCAGCCAGGCCTTGTTGAAGCTCACCTCTGTCATGTAGATGTCGAACCAGAGGATCTTGCTCTCCCACAGTGCGGTGGCGCTGTGATCTCCCATGATTGAAATCATACCGCTTCCCAGGATCATGATGGCGATGGCTTCCAAGATTGCCAGGGAGAGGATCAGCGGTACCTTGAGGTTCGTAGAATACGCCATCAGGCATATCCCGATGGTGAAGGTGATGATGGGGATCAGTATGCTGTTAACAACAAGACCGACCACCAGCATCGCCATTACGAAAAGGAGTTTGCCGAGTGGCGCCCAGCCCACCATACGGGAGCTGTACGCCAGCTCGTCCATCTCGACTTGCTCGGACATCCGATTACTCTTCTATCGCAGAAGGTGCATCTGCCTTCTTGCGGGCAGAGTTGACTCCGATGAAATAGCCGATGATGATGGCACCGATTGCGGCCTGAACTGCGAACAGCATGGACTCGGTCTCTCCGGGGAGCTCGAATCCGAGGTTGGCAAGCCAGTTGTCGGTCCAGGGAGTGTATCCCTCTTCCTCTGCGGTCTCTCCTCCGGAATCGTCGGATCCTCCGAATTCTCCGGGTACGAACATCAGGGTTCCGACGACCATCACAGCGATGATGGCGAATCCCACGATGTAGATCTTGGCATTCTTGCTGAGTTCCATTTTCAGGCCTCCGCGTTCATGTCAGACTTGTTGAAGCAGTTGATGGAGTTCTTGTCAGCGATCTCGAACACGTCGGGCCTGGCGGTGGACAGGTACTGGGCGAACATGGCGAGGACGATACCCTCGATGATGGCCAGGGGGATCTGGGTCACAGCGTAGACGGACATGAAGTCGACGAAGCTGCTGATGAAGTCTCCGCCGGTGGAGGTGACGACGTTGAGGGTCATCTGGAGGGCGGTGACGACATAGGTCATCAGGTCGGCGATAGCAGCCGCGATGAACATGCTGATGAAGACGTTGGCGCCGGCTTTCCTGGCGATCTTCCACAAGACGAGACCGAAGAAGGGTCCGATGATACCCATGGAGACGCAGTTCGCTCCGAGGGTGGTGAATCCGCCGTGGGCGAGCAGGAGGGCCTGGAAAAGAAGGACGATGGTGGCCAGAACGGAACAGACACCGACTCCGTAGAAGACGACGGCGATTCCGGTACCGGTGGGGTGAGCGCTGGATCCCGTAACGGACGGGAGTTTCAGGGAGGAGATGAGGAAGATGAAGGCTCCGGCGAGGGCGACGATCATCTTCTGCTCAGGGTGCTCCCTCATGATGGCGCGCAGTTTGATGACTCCGACGATGAAGAACGGAATCATGACAGCAAACCAAACGACGCACCATATAGGGTCAAGATAACCTTCCATTATGTGCATTTGATATCACTTACTATCAGTTTATCAACTACTCTCTACGTAGGTCATGCGATTTCTCTATGACTATGTCTGCAGGAGTTGATGGATTAACCATCCAAAGCCAATACATAAGCGTTTCTTAGTTAGGTTATATAATCTTTATATAGTTGGTAAAAACAGCCAACAGATAAATTATTTAGTTTACCCTAAAACAATCGTTGATTAATCAACTAATTTTTAAGTACAAAAAATTAGGTTCGACAAATTCCTCGATAAATCATTCTGATGCTGATGTATCCGACCTATCATCCAATGATGTCTAAAATCGATGCCGATCATGCGGGCGTATCCGCATCCATCGACGCCTGAGGCCACGGCCCAATTGGATGCATCTGGTACGGACAGGGACAAAAAGTTGTATAAAGGCGGATTAAATCCGTTCGTCGATGCTTCTGCTAGTCGTCTGTTTCGTAGCGTTGCTTCTTGGGTTCCTGGTCTACAGCAGATTCGTGGAGAGGCCCCTCCTCATGTTCAGGGACACCACCCCGGCTGTGACCATGGCGGACGGGGTGGACTACGTCCCGCTGTCCAGGAAGAAGAACCTGATGATCGAGCTGCTGAACATAGCAGGTACAGGACCCATCTTCGGAGCCCTCATGGGCGCCAAGTGGGGGCCCATAGTGTTCATCTGGATAGTCGTCGGGACCATATTCGGGGGCGCGGTCCACGACTACATGTGCGGGATGATGTCCATCCGCAACGACGGCAAATCCGCTTCTTACCTGGTCCACCGCTATCTTGGCGACCGGCTCAAATACCCGCTCCTGCTCCTCGTCATATTCGTCCTCATCATGGTATCCGCGACATTCGCCAGGAGTGCTAGCGATCTCCTCGAGACGATAACCGGCGTTCCGATGATGGTATGGATAATCTTCATCCTGATCTTCTTCGTGGCATCCGCGCTGCTCCCCATCGACAAGCTGATCGGAAGGATCTACCCCGTCTTCGGGATACTGCTGATCCTCATGGCGGTGACGGTCCTGGTCGGCCTGATAGTAGGGGGCTTCGAGTTCCCTACCTTCAGCCTGGAGAATCAGCATCCGGACGGGAAGGAGTTCTTCCCCGACATGTTCATAACCGTGGCCTGCGGAGCCATATCCGGATTCCATGCCACGCAGGCACCGATGGTGTCGAGATGCCTGAAGGACGAGAGGGACGGGCGCATCGTGTTCTACGGTGCCATGGTCGTGGAGGCTGTGATCGCATTGCTCTGGGCGACCGCCGGGTTGGCGTTCTATGGCGACACCATGTCCCTGGCCGAGGCCCTGGGGCTGGGCGGCGCGTCGGGTGTGGTCTACGACATATCGTCTGGCGTGGCCGGACCCATAGGAGGTCTTCTGGCGGTCATCGGTGTCATCATCTGCCCCATAACGTCCGGGGATACGGCCCTGAGGTCCGCGAGGATGATGGTACAGGACGATAACATCAACGTCCATACCGAGAAGAGGAGCAGCCTGGTCATCACGATCATCCTGATGATCCCCATAGTGGCGCTCTGCTTCATGGACTTCACGATCCTGTGGAATTACTTCTCATGGCTCAACCAGACGCTGGCCTGCATGATGCTCTGGACCGCCACCGTGTTCATCCTGCAGTCCACCCATCACAGGGCATATGCGCTGATCACCGCGGTGCCTGCGATATTCATGACGATGATCGTCTCGACGTTCATCCTCCATTCGTCCTTGGGACTGTCCCTGGATTACAACCTGTCCCTGATGATAGGGGCCGTCGTGACCATCGCCGTAGCCCTCCTGTTCACAAGGGTCTACGTCCAGGGGAACGGCAGGAAGGTCGGAGGGGCCGCGAACTGAGGTCTACCGGGCCGAGACATCGGCTCCTGTGGCCGACTTCGACTGCCAGGTCGGCACCGACGGACATACCGTTGTTGTGCTTTTCAGAGGACACGGCGCATCGTTCTACATCTACGACTGCTTTTGCGGTCGCCGTGTTTCAATGCCATCGGTCAACAGGACTGTACAGGAATACCCAGTTATACGACATTCCTAATCAGATAGAAAAAAAAGGTTTAGTTAATATATAACTGAATCCAATTAATTTTTCAAAAAGAGTATCCAAGGGTACGGATTTGATAGTGTACCCTGGTAGGAGATACAATGTCCAAGAGAACGAACAGACAATACCTGGGAATGATCGCCATTGCGATCTTCCTGTCGGTGGCCGCTGTCGGCATCGCCGGGAACAGTTTCTTATCGGCAGGACCCAATGAAGAACCAATAGACGTCGAAGAATGGGACGATATGGTCTTAAATCTCTCTCCCGAGAACGACGGCAAAGTAGTCAGAATAAACAGCGATTCTTTAGATTTCTACGGTCTGAAGGACACCATTGTCCTCAAGAGCGAACCAGGGACCACGTGGTCGATCACGCTCGACCTCAACGGACATTCCATTAACCGCACGTGCGAATATGAGTCATTTACGTCCGAATATGCCAGAGTCTTTTATGTCGGCAAGGGAGTCACCCTGACGATCAGGGACTCGAATCCGGACAATCTCGGATCTATAAAACTCTCCTCTACCCCCGATATCAAGAGTTCCGATGGATTCGGCGGTGCGATCTACAACGAAGGAACCCTCATAATCGAGGGAGGTACCTTCAGGTCGAACCAGGCCTTTAGCGCGGGAGGTGCCGTCTACAATGCGGAAGGTGCGGAAATGACCGTGACCGGAGGAGCATTCGCACTCAACTATGCCAAGGAGTACGGAGGGGCGATCTACAACGGAGGTACTCTCAACATATCCGATGCGGCATTCTCAGGCAACATTGCCGGAGAGGAAGGAGGTGCGATCTACAACGCAGGCCTCCTTACGATCTCGAACACCTTCATGTTCAAAAACGAATCTAACTACGAAGGAGGTGCGATCTATAACTCCGATAATAGCAGGATGGTCATCACCGGCGGTGAGATCAGCAACAACACATCCGCTGTCGGAGGTGCCATAGGCAACATATCGAAGGTCGCCTGGACAGATGATGAGGGTGTCGGACACTTCGCAGTGGACATCACAGGCACGTCATTTAATAACAACAGGGCATGCGAGATCGTCGAAGCCTACTCTTTCTACGGCTGCGGCGGAGCGGTAATGAATCGCGGTTACATGTCGATGACCGATGTGACCCTGGAGAGAAATGTGGCCGATCTGGATGGAGGCGCCATATTCAACTTCGCTAACATTATCATAACGGATTCCGTTCTCAAGGAAAATGTAGTGGTAAGAGGGAGCGGAGGTGCCATCTGCAACTATAACGATTACGCCGCCCTCACGGCCAAGGATGTCATAATATCGGAGAACCATGCCCAAAGGAGCGGAGGTGCCGTATACAACTATTTGGACCACGAACGCTTCGCTCCCGGAGAGACCGATAACTCTGTCGCATTGATAGGGTGCGTCATCAATGACAACATTGCGGTAGACAACTGCGGCGGTGGCGTCTGCAACCTCGGTAATATGCAGATCGCCCTGGGTGTCATCAGCGAGAACACGACCTCCAGTATGACCGATGGAAACGGAGGCGGAGTGGCCAACGACGGCAAACTCGAATTGTTGGGAGTCGAATTGTTATCCAATACTTCCGGCAAGGACGGGGGTGCCCTTTTCGTTAGCGACGGAACCACCGTTTCTGCGCTTGGAGTGGTCATGAAGAATAATGTCTCCGCCTACGGAGACGGCGGTGCAGCCGCCGTCGGCCACGGAGGCACTTTAGAACTCTCGACCGCTAAGATCGATGGCAACAGCACATTATTCAAAGCGGGTGCCATCATGATGGAGAAGGAGTCTAGGCTCAATATATCCGGTCACGTCAAAATCTTCGGCAATGATGCGACCATAGGTAAGAACATCTACCTGGATGACGGGGAGGAAATAGGAGATGGGGCTACCATCGGATTCACCGGCATGATCATCGGAGATTCCAGAGTGGACTTCGCGATGAAGAATCCGTACGATCCGTTCACTTACGAATACAACGCGGAACTGTGCAGCCAGACGATATTCACGTACAACGAGGTCATCGGATTCCCGATCAAACAGGACATGTACGTCGAACATCCGGAACTGTTCTGCGACTACCAACTTTGGAACGAATTCAAGACAGGAATGCTGCTGATCACGAGCTGGGAACAGTTCATGGATGTGGCCGAATCCGCACCTGACAAGACCGAGGTCGCATTGGCCAACAACATTTATGCTAATGGCAAAGACCGTATCGAAGTAAAGAAGGACCTGATCATCGACCTCAACGGATTCACAATCGACAGGCAGCGCACCAAATCCGACGAAGACGGACATGTCTTCGAGATCAAGTCCGAATCGACCGTCACCATCAAGGACAGTATCGGCACAGGCATCATCACCGGAGGCTATGCGACGAACGGAGGGGCCATCAACATCCACAGGGACTGTAAACTGGTATTCGAGAGCGGTACGATAATGGGCAACAAGGCATCGGAAGACGGAGGTGCGATCCTCAACAGAGGAGAGCTTGAGATGACCGGCGGTGCGATAATCGATAACTATGCCGAAGATAACGGCGGTGCCATCTTCACCACGGACGATAGCAGTATGAACCTTTACAACGTCCTCGTCGTCGGCAACAGTTCCGATAACGATGGAGGGGCCATCTACGTCCAGTACAAGGAGGGAGGCACCATACAGAACTGCCGCATCATACACAACCGCTGCTTCGATGAAAGCGGAGGGGCAATCTACATGAACGCTGAAGACGTCATGCTCTACCTCATAGATGACATCATAAGCTACAACAGCTGCGATGATGACGGCGGTGCGTTCAAGATCGTTGAGGGTGGCATAGCGATCAGCGGTGACAAGACCGAGATCTCCCACAACGATGCTGAGTACGGAGGAGCATTCTACACCGACGAACGTAAGGTCACAATCAATGGCAACATCAAGATTCAATACAACACCGCTTCAAAGGACGGAGGCGCCATCTACACAGAAGGCATCGTAGATGTCGGGAGCGGAGTGGAGATTAGTCACAATGAGGCAGGCGTTGACGGCGGTGCCATCTTCATAAACGACGGTTCCACCGTCAACATAGAAAGCGGATCCGTCCTGACCTACAACACATCCGGAGCATCCGGAGGGGCCATCTTTATCGGAGATAACGGAAACCTCAACATCCGTGGAGGACAGATAATGTACAACACCGCCGGCGGAGACGGCGGAGGAATCTTCCTTGGCGAAGAAGGTGACGACTTAGATATCGAAGGTGACCCCGAAATAAGGTCCAACGAGGCCGTCAGTGGCAACGGCATATTCCTGCACAAGGGCGACAAGATCAATGTCGTCGGAGTCCTGAAAGACAGTGCATACATTCTCGTATCGCTCTCGAACGATACCGGACGCTTCACCAGAGGATACAGCGATTACAACTACGATGTGGACCCGTCCGTATTCTTCGATTCCTCTGATGGTTACCTAGTGGTCCTGGATGATGAGGAAGCATCGTTGAGCTCATCCCGTTCCGGTAAATATGGCGACGATTCGGACTTCATACCCTGGACCAGCCAGATCACAGACTACTACTCCCTGAACGACAAGAACTGGATGTCAGGAATCTCAGGCGACAGAAGGATCAGCGAGATCAACATACCCGGTACTCATGACTCTGGAATGAAGAAGACCGAATCGCGTTTCATCGCCTCTTTGGGAGATTTCGCCCACATGCACTACATGGCGAAGACCCAGCACCTCTACATCAATGAACAGCTCGATGCGGGAGTCAGACTGTTCGACATCCGCGTCAACAACCAACATCTGGTCCCGTCGGACAATCCCGGATTCTGGCTTCAGATGATGGGGCTGGCATGGGGACTCCTTACATGGTCAACGCCTACGGTATACGAACTGGAAGATGACGAGGAGAACCTCTGGATATGCCACGGTAAGGATAATGTCGGCGGAACGTTCTACGCTGAGAAATCGAACGGCGACGATCTGAGCGTTGATGATGTTCTGAAATGGATGAAGGACTTCCTGGTATTGCACCCGACCGAGACCCTCATAGTGGGCTTCGATCCGGAGTGCCAGGACGATGATGAAGAAGCACGTGAGATCACCATGGAACGCCTGTACGGTAAGCTTCTCCCGCTGACCGAGGAGATAAATCCGTCCACAGGCAAGCCATTCATATACCTACAGCCGGGAAACAGCCTTGGTGACAAATTCACGGAATACCCTTGCCTGAAGGACTGCCGCGGACAGATGATCGTATACGGCGATAAGGTCGGCAAGCTTCCCGGAATCATGTACCCGGTAGAGGAGCAATACTCACAGGATGTCGGATTCAACTGCTCCATCGAGGAGAAAGAGAAGAGCATCGACAAATTCCTTGACGAACATGTGAGTCAGGTCACCCTCCCCTCGGACGTCACACAACATCTGACCGTCAAGCACAACATAGGGTTTAACGTCGGACCCACAGATACCTGGTATTACATCGGGAAGTACTTCCAGAGCTTCGTTGATAAGGATATCGGGCCTCTGTACAATGCCTCGAAACTGCTCCCGTTGTATCTGGACGACGGAAAGCCTTTCGACCAGAGAGGACAGTACGTAGGCTGGGTCAAAACGGACGGTGCCTATGCCGAGAACAACGTATTCATCTGGAGGTCCAACTTCCCGGATCCGAACGCGGGCGAGGGCGAATTCCAACTGAACTATGCGACCGTGAAGGTCGAATCCGAGCTGGGAGCCTACCCGATCCAGTTCTATGACCTTCTCCTGGGTACGGAGATAGCCATCCCAGGATGCATATACGAGGATCACGGCGACCTGGAATTTGTCGGCTGGAAGGTCGGTGACAAGATATACTACGAGGGCGACACATACACGCTCACGGGCGATACGACCTTCATGGCCGTCTGGAAGGACACCAAGATCGTCACGATCTGGTTCTTGAACGATGACGACAGTCTGCTCGACGAGCTCCACTATGTCGTCGGCACATCTGCCAAGGACATAGCGGCATTGGCCCCCGTTGCCTCAAAGGAGGCCACGGCCCAGTACACCTACTACTTCTCCGGATGGGAACCCCAGATAGAGGATGCCACCACAGATACGTCATACAGGGCAAAATACGACGCGGTCCTCAACAAATACAACGTCACTTGGATGACCTGGGACGGACTGAACGTTCTGGAAATGGATGCGGGCGTGGACTACGGCACGGCGCCGACATACGACGGACTCCCACAACACAGGGAGGATACGCTGCAGCACACATTCAGATTCATCGGATGGTCCCTGAATATCGACAGCAATGACGGTAAGCCGGTCGAGGAACTCCCGACCGTGGGAGGGGACGTCACATATTATGCATCATTCGACAAGATCATCAAGCAATTCAAGGTGACCTTGCTCGATTGGGATGGAACGAAACTCGGAGAGGGCATATTCAACAGCGAGACCCAGCCCGATATGTTCTTGCCTCCTAATGACCCCACGAGGGAACCGTCAGAAGGCAAATACTACGAGTTCGCTGGCTGGTCCCCCGAACCTGTGCCCCTGACGGATGATGTGACATACACCGCTACCTACAACGAAGCGATGGAACAGAGATACTGCATAACGTTCAGGAACTTCGATGCGAGCGTCATATCCAAGACATGGTACACCGCAGGGACCGACTACTCTCAAGTCGTGATCCCGGATGACCCTATGAGGGAATCCACCGCGCAGTTCTCGTACGAATTCGCCGGATGGTCGCCATCGGTCCCGTCCTCCGGAGGAGTCACGGAATCCGTCACGTACATGGCACTCTTTGACATCATCACGAACAAGTACACCGTGAAATTCATCGATTGGGACGGGACCGTCCTGAGTGCGGAGAATTATGACTTCGGCACAAAAGCGGAGGATATCATCTTACCTGCGGACCCCCAGAGGCCCATGGATGACGAACATGCGTACACCTTCGCAGGCTGGATCCCCAATATCGTAGATGTGGTCGGCGATGAGAATTATTTCGCGACATACACCGTGACGATGAGGACGTACACCGTCATCTGGAAGAACTACGACGACACAGAGCTCGAGGTCGACAAGGATGTTCCCTACGGTACCATCCCGGCATACAACGGCAAGATCCCGGAGAAACCCTCGACCGAGTTATTCCGCTACGTGTTCTCCTCATGGGACCCGTCGACCAAGCTGGTCTCCAGCGACATCACCTACCACGCAGTGTTCACTGAGGAAGGACAGATATTCAACGCCACATACGTGATCAACGGAGGGGTCTTCAAGGACGACGCCCCCGACCACGTAAATTACGTCTATAATGTCGAATTGCCGCTGTACGACAGCGATACGGTCGAAAAAGAGAACTACGTCTTCGGCGGATGGTACGACAACCCCGAGCTCACCGGCGACAGCATCAGCGTCATAGCGGCCGGCGAACACGGCGACAAGACCTATTACGCCAAATGGGTCCCGGAAGAATTCGAGATCGCATACGACGATGTGCAGGAAGGATACAGCGGAGTTACCACCTTCAACGTGGAGACCCCGACATTCACCCTCGTGGACCCTGTGAAGGAAGGATACGTATTCCTCGGATGGGCCCTTGACGATCCCGGTGCGGAGATCATAAAGGTAGTCACCATAGAACAGGGATCGTTCGGTTCCAGGACCTACTACGCCAAGTGGGATGCGCAGACCTACGACATAGAGTACTACGACGGAGAAATCAAACTGGAAGGCATAGAACCCGCTCAGTACAAGTACGGCGAAGAGACCGCACTCGGGATGCTGCCGTCCAAGGACGGCTGCACAAGAGTCGGATGGTACACCACCATCGACTTGGAAGAGGGCACGGAGATCAAGTCCATTCCCGATGATGCGATGGGAACACAGAAAGTGTATGCAAAATACATTGCTGCAGGCCCCGCCCACTGGGTGACCTTACCCGCCGCAAAAGAGGGTCTGGTTTTCATATTTGATCCCGATGAGTGGCAACTCGAACAGGAACTGGTCACGGCCGGAGAGGTCAGTGAAGGTACCGCCTACTATTCAGTCAACGGAGGGGAATTCAGTAAGAACATACCGAAGGGCGCGTATGCCGGAGAATACCGCGTTGACTACAAGATAGTATATGATGACGAAGACTACGATTTCGGCTGGACATTCGTCACCATAGATAAGGCCCCTGCGCATGTCAAAACTCACCCTACTCCCGCAGAGGGTCTTATTTATGATCAAACCGAACATGGTTTGTTTTCGGATGACGGCAATGTTGTAGAATTTGGATGTCAGAATTGGTACTACAACTCCAATGGAGACTATTGGCAAGCATGGACGCCGAGCACTACAGAAGCCGGTACGTACACAATCAAGTACAGAGCCCAACCCGTTACTACTTGGGCCACGAATAATCTCTTACCGTCAGAGGAATATACCGTAACAATTACGGTCGAGAAAGGCGAAGTAGACTGGGACATATTCGAGAAACTGACCCCCAAGGAAGGTCTGGTATACAACGGCAAACCCATGAACATCACCAACCACTATCCAGTGGCTGATCGTTATAACATCCAATACAGCCTTGACGGAGTGAACTATTCGTGGGAGATGCCTGTAGCCACGGATGCCGGAGATTACACCGTCTACTACATGTTCAAGGACGACAGCAACTACAAAGACAGTACGGTACAGACGATCACCGCCACCATAAACAAGGCCGACGCGAAATGGATGATGACGCCGATACCCTTGAACATTCCATACACCGGAGATCCCATGGTCCTGCTGTTCTCTGGAATCCCTACCGCAGGTACGGCCGTGTACAGGATTGGAGAGGAAGGCGAATACAGCAGCAAATTGCCTACGGCAACCGAATGCGGAGACTACACGATATGGTATGCCATCGACGGCGGCAAAAACTACAACGGCCCCGAGGCCGATAAAGTGATAGCTTCGATAAAGAAAACCATCACTCCGACCGTCTCGATAGAAGGATGGGCCTACGGCGAAGACCCCAAGACACCGATCGTCACAGGTAACGAGGGAAGTGCCGACGTCATCTTCTCCTACAAGGAAAGATCTGCCGGAGAGGATAAATACATCGGAATCCCGCCCACCAAGGCAGGGGAATATACCGTAAGAGCGGCAGTCCAGTCGACGAATGAATTCTTCGGCGCCAATGCCTACGCGAACTTCACCATAACCAAAGCAAAGATCGATCCGACGGTCAACATCGAAGGATGGACATACGGAGATGAAGCGAACGCACCCGAGGTCACAGGGGCCCCGGGCGAAGCGACACTGACATACAGGTACAAGGCGGCCGGTGCATCCGACAGCACCTACACCAAGACCGTACCCAACGAAGCTGGAAATTATGTACTGGAAGCTACAATCTCCGAAACAAGTGGTACACTCAGAGCGACGGCCACCACCGAATTCACGATCGCGAAGGCGGCCATCAACCCGACTGTCCACATCTTTAATTGGCCGTACGGCCACTACCTGCTGCCACCCTATGTCGTCGGAAACACCGGCAATGGGGTCGTGACGTTCATGTTCAAGGCGATCGATGAACCCGATGAGAAGTACACCAAAGTGCTGCCTACTGACACCGGGAACTACATGGTACGCGCCACGGTAGCCGCGACCTCCAATTACACCGAAGGAACGGCCACAGCGGAATTCGAGATAACCAAGGCCAACCTTACGGTGAAGGCGAACAACATCAGCAAGGAGTACGGCACTGAGGATCCAGAGCTCACCGTCACGATGATCGGACTGATGAACAAGGATACCCCAAGTGCGGTCCCGTTCACCATATCCAGGGCCCCGGGAGATGAGGTAGGCACCTACGTCATAACCGTCACCGCGGATTCGACAAAGAACTACAACGTGACCGTCCAGAACGGAACGTTCACCATCACTCCGTTAATGGCCGTAAAGCCCGTCGGACTGTTGGGATTGATATACAACGGAGAGGAACAGACAGGAGTGGAATCCGGCAAAGGATACACCCTGACCGGAGTCTTCAAGGCTACCAATGCAGGCGACTACACTGCGACCGCCACACTCGTTGAGGGATACATCTGGTCCGACGGATCATCCGACCCTGCTGAAGTGAAGTGGTCCATCGGTCTGAGGCCTGCTATCGTCACAGCGAACGACCAGAGCAAGGCCGTCGGAACCGACGACCCGGCACTCACTGCCACAGTTGAAGGAGTCATCGACAACTACGCACTGGTCTACGAGCTCTCAAGGGAAGAGGGAGACGCAGTCGGTACGTACGCCATCACCGCCACCGGTGATGACATACAGGGCAACTACGCCGTGAAATACATCAGCGGAACATTCACCATCTATAACACGATGATCGACAAGCCCACCGCTGCGACAGGGCTCGTGTACAACGGAACCGAGCAGACAGGTGTGCCGTCTGGAGAGGGCTACACCCTGACCGGAGAGACTGCTAAAGTCGACGCAGGCGATTACACGGCCACAGCCACACTCGCTGAGGGATACATCTGGTCCGACGGATCATCCAAACCTGCCGACATCCCGTGGGGAATCGGCAAGAAGGCCCTGGATGACAGCATGCTTTCAGTAACAGCGGACTTCACCTATGACGGAACCGAGCAGACAGTGTCCTACACCGTGAGCGACACACACGGCGGAGAGGAGATCATCGTACCGGCCGACTATACGGTAACGTCCGGCGCCATGGGAATCAATGCGGGACAGTACGTCCTGATCATCGATGCGACGGATGATGGAAACTACCACGGACAGATGTCCGCATCCTGGTCGATAGCCCAGAGGGAACTTACAGACAGCATGGTGACCGTCTCGGGAGAGTACACCTACGACGGCAAGGAACAGGCCGTCTCTTACACGGTCAGCGACAAGCCCGGAGAGAAGGAACTGATCACCACAAGTGACTACACCGTGTCCGGTGAAACCGGAACTGACGCCAAGGAGTACACTCTCACTGTAGCGGCCGCTGCCGAAGGCAGCAACTACAAAGGATCCGTCTCAAAGGCATGGACAATATCGGCATTGGACATCTCCGATGCGGAGATCACACTCGGCG
>Ga0310696_10002842_pt1 | contig 22334 bp, 42 predicted proteins | sample AusTroGonzalo_MG_4_FD_203885 | JGI IMG/M metagenome (GOLD analysis project Ga0310696, IMG submission 203885) | Bovine rumen microbial communities from tropical cattle in Woodstock, Queensland, Australia - Gonzalo_02 (v2) (version 2) | ecosystem: Host-associated > Mammals > Digestive system >...
CTTTGGCAGTTTCGGTTTTCCTAAGTATTTATCTTTATGGTTCTTCCAATCTTTAATTGATGCAAAGAATGATTTCCAATTCTTATCAAGTAATCTAAGTACCTGCTGTGCAGATTGTGCTGTCGGCATATTTCTGTAATCCGGGTAATCGGAATCTGATTTCAACAACTTATCAAGTTCATCATATCGAATCCATTTTCCTGATTTACAAAATTCGTCACGAATTACATAGTTAGCATGGTTATATAGATTCTTTGACCGGAAGCAAAAATCATCAAGAATGCAGTAATATTCATTTGATTTTGAAATCTTATGCTTCTCAACCCTTGTCACTACCATCCGTATCATTATCCTCTAAAATATGTTTGATTTTATTGACTTTTCTGTTGCTATACAATTTCATGGAATAACAATGTAACAAACTAACAATCTCTTCGAAAATTTCCTGACTATCAAGTTTTTCCGATCCAACTTCACTTATAACAATAATTTCACATCCATACTTTCGGAAAAGGTAAACAAATAGATCAAATCCTATCCGTGAAAGTCTGTCCTTATATGTTATAACAATTTTATTTACCTTCCCGGCAATTACTTCATCCAAAAGTTTGAAGAAATCAGATCGCTTCTCAAAACTTACACCACTAGCAATATCTGTATATATTCCATTTATCTGCAATCCATTCTGGAAGCAATAGTTTTTAAGTAAGTCAACCTGATTTTCTAAATCCTTTTTCTGTTTTGATGTAGATACACGTGCGTACAAGTATGTTTTACGAACAATATCCTTATTTAGCATCTTATACACACTGCCTTCATCATAGTCATACTGACCATTACCCTTCTTAACTACATTGATCTTTCCTTCCTTTACATATTTTGTCAATGTAGGTCTTGTTATTTGTAATATTCTAAGAACATCACACGATTTCAAATCTATCACCACCTTCCATATATAATAATATCACACTGAAATTATAAAGTCAATATAATTTATTAAAATATTTTACTATATTATAACATATAAGAATACTATTCTATACAATATATTCTGTAATCCCTTAATCGCTTCATCAATCGTCATCATCAATCACCATCCTTATAGGCTACTGGAATATTCATCCACGCAATTACATTGTAATTCTGATAGTATTTTGTACACGGAAATTCACCGTCAACAAAATTGCAAATTAAAACTGTATAATGTGGATTGTGACCAACAAACTTACCATTATCATCTTCCGTATAATAATCATAAGTTTTGATCGTACATAGGTAATCACCATTCTTCTCAGGGAGTCTTTCTTTTACCGGAATCCATTCAGAAACACCTTCTGGTACAAATTTTAATCGGTCCCCTGGTACGTATGCGACATTTCCACAGTCATCCAATAGGATAATCTGACCATCTGAATTAATATAATAATCGTCAAAATCACAATAAAACATACCTTTCTGCATTTTCAGCCAATCTTCTTTTAACAAATCTTCTAATTTTACAGGTTTATTTGTTTTTGTATCAATTACTTCAAATCTCATCTTCTGATTCTCCCGTGTGAAATACCTGCTTTATATCACATGCAGATTTGTTAACAACTATGCAAGTACCTTCATCAACAAGGGTAGTCTTAACAATGTCTACACGATCTTCGATTTCCTGTAATTCATTTTTGTACTTTTCAGCATCGGTGACCTGAATGAACACAAGGCGTTTTCCTCGGAGTCTAAGTTCTCTATTTAGTTCCTCTTCTTGATATTCAAGTGCTTTTCTTACATAATCATCAATATCTGCCATTTTAATTTACCTAACTTTCAAAAATTGCTTTTACATGGGATTTCCGGAATGAGGTTCCCGGAACATGATAATATCCCGGTTTCAGGTAATCCGGTTCTTCAAACTTTTCTATATAGGTAAGAACACCTATAGTAATTGATCCGTCAGTAAATGCAACAGTTACTTTTTTACCGATTAAAGAATCTAATTTTTTATCTCGATGACTCATCATCCATTACCACCTTTTAGCCACCACCACACCCATGTTGGCATCTCTGAAACAGGAGTATTTCCGTATTTAACCAGCACATAAATATGAGTAACAATTAAACCGAGTATAAGGATAACTGCAATTGCATCGCCTATTTTTACAAGTAAATTTGGATCATCCTTCATCTTCATCACCTCCGCAGTATTTCTTGAACACGTTGTTAAAATTACTTTCATTTCCCATATATTTCTTCAGCATGCACATAGCAAGTCCGATTTCTTTCGAGTATGTGTCACCTTCCTGACACTTCACAACCGTTTTGGTCCCATCTTCCCACAGAACAATCGTAGCTGGATCATGGAAGATTACCTTCTTGATCCCATAAGGTTCTATATTAGAAGTTAAATAAAATGGAGTCATCGGTACCATTTCTATCGTTCCTGATAACTGCCTTGTAATCGACCTCGACCACGCTGGGTCAGATGTAGTAGTTGCATAATATTGTGTAGGTGTTCTATCTGGGAACATCCACCGCATATCTGATACGTTAATAGAATCTACAGTCTGTTTCAATTCGTCTGCTATGTGTCCATGTATCTCCCATAGACCAAATTTATCATAACCACTGTCAATGCGTAGATCATGTATTGGATAAATTTCATTTGGCTGTTTCAAAGCATTTACAAAATAATATCCTTTATAAAGTTTCATTATTTAAGTCCTCCTATTCCATTCAGTCTTTAATGATAGTTTCTTTCCCATCAATGCGATTATCCGGATTCAATGATAACAGTCGTGTCACATCTTCTTCCGTGTGACCATCCCAGTGCTTTCCACATTCAAGTTCCTTACACTTAAACATATCCCAATATTCTTTAGAATAATGATAAGTATAACTACCTTCCGGTGTATCTACTCCAACGATGAACCATTCACCATTACTGTCAAAACAATATTTTCCATCTTCATGTTTCCAAGATTTCCAGGAAATATCTTTATTCAGATTTACAATGGTTGCAAACAATACTGCCCTTTGATGGTAAAGTTGATTGAATGTGTGGTATCCATCAGAAAACTCACCAATATCTTCCGGTACTTTAACACCATTTTTAATCCTATACATCAGTTCTTCTTTTGATACATGATCGGCAAGTGCAGTAATATCAGACTGACAGATCAAATCATAACTCATATCAGGTATCTCAATTACAATCTTCATTTTCTGTCTCCTTATCTGCTTGAATGATGGTATCTGTATTTTTGATACAATCTTCAGCATTATCTAAGCGAATATAATTCAAGTATTGGTTTATTTCATTCCCGTGCAATCTTGAAAAATCCCATCCCCCTTTATACCCAAACCGATCCCAAGTCTCTGAAGCCTTAAGCAATTCGTCAGCATCAATCAGTCTTCCATGACCTTTTGGAAGAACACTACCACTTTTTATAGCCTTATACAATCTGCATCTAGGTGTAGAATCGTTACAATATTGTCTTACAAAGACCTTATAATCTTCTTCTGAAAGTTCAATCACTATTTTCATTACATAATGCCTTCATTGCATCGATATATCCAAGTTCCCTTGCCCTACTTAATGCAGAAGCCTGTTTGACAACAGTATCCCACTCTTCTGTCACATCTAGGCCATATGCACTTAAATTTCTCACATAGGCGTAAGCAAGTGCTAACATTTGTGTGTTTTCTTCTGCTAATTTTCTAATAAATGGTTCTTTTTCAATATCAGAAATATCAATCACTATCTTCATGTGCCCTCCTGTATCCGTTTCTGTATCCGTCATGGTATGCTCTAGTAAGTGAATCTGAATTTCTAACCGCAGTATCCCATTTTTCTGTTACATTAACTCCATATGTAATGAAATTCTTTGCATACAAGTACGCAGTAGCCAAAACTTTTGTATCTTGTTTTCCGAGTAATCTCAATAGAGTTGATTTGTCTATTTCTTCATCCGGAATTTCAATCTGTACGATCATATCAATCACCTGCCCGTAAATCATCAAATAACATATCTTTACAAGTAACAAGTCTATCTACATATTTCTTAAACTCTGAACTTTTATCATTATAAGTCTGAGTAAGTCCATGAAGTTTCTCCATATTTAAATATCCGTATGGAAAATCATCACGGAAATATCTTCCGTCTGTAAAATCATCTTCAAGAAAATCTTTGCATTCACCTGCAAGAATTAGAAAGTCATCACCAAGCTCATTACAAAGATTTATCGCAAATTCCACTCTCCGATTAACTTTATCTGAGAAGTCTAACCGGACATCATGGAGCAAGCATTGTATCATTAAAATCTTTTCTTCTCTATTCATAATGTCTCCATGTTATATAACGAATGATAATGTTGAAAATTGCAACAGACTACAAAAGTTTATCATAATCTATGTTAGAATTTTCAATAATCATTCATCAATATAACCGTTTTCTACTGCTTTTTCATTTGCCATGTCGACATAATCCATGCAAACACACAGAAGATTGTTATAATCACCTGAAGTTGCTTTCTGATGCATCCCTTCAACAAGATCTTTAAGTCCTTCGTTCTTCAATGCTCTTGCCGTATATGCCATAACTGCATATGCATTTCCATTTACACCAACTAAAGTATATTTAGTCATAACCATTTACCTCCTTTGATTTTCAAAATATTCAATCATATACTTCCTGATCGTGATTTGATTCTACCACATAACTTTTTATCTGTCAATACTTTTTTCAATTTTTGCAAAAATAATTTTGAAAAAAGTCGGTGATGCTATTTTTTAACATCACTGATAAACTAAAAGTATTTTTTTTGAACAACCAGGCAGCTGAAACTAATTGGATTCCAACATAGTGAACCTTCATATCCAAAACTCGAAGTAGAAGTATTCTCCTGCCTCTGTCGGATAATAATAAAATCCGTGGAAACTATCTCCGCTTTCGCCAACAGCCCATTGATTACAATATTCTCCGTCATCCTGTTCTTCTCCAAGTGCTTCATCAGTGAATTGATAGTAGTCGTGATGGTCATATTCACGTGTATACAATTTCCTATGATCGTGCATTGAACCGTCAACGTCTATGTTTTCATACATCCAAAAATCAATTTCAGCCATAAGAAAGTTGACCTGTTTCATTTTCTCGACTATCTCTTTGGGTATTGTCATTTTGTCTCCTTGGCTATCCTGCATAGATCTTTTTCATTGAGGTCAATTATGATTTCACTGTAACATCTCAATCAATCTTCAAAATTTTAATCTTTTCGATACTTAAAATTCTCTGGAGGATTCTCTTTCATCAACTTTAACATACCTTCAAAGATTTGTTCTGCTATTGGCGATAATTCATATCTATCACATATCCACATATCAACACGACCTTCATTGACCGTAAGCATATTACGATATGTTAAATTCACTTTTTGAGCTTTGCAAATATGCTTGTTTCCGTTGTATATGCACTCTGCGCAAGGGCAAACAATCTTTGCCAATTTAATTTCCCTCACTTTCTGCCTTGTAGGGTTCTGGTAATGTAAACCACGCTATTACTTTACCATTCCACATATATCCTTCATAGTCATCAAAAACTGGTTCGCCATCAATGATGCCTAAATACTGTGCTATAAAAATCTCTTCTTCGTCTGTGCATGAAAGAACTTCTTCAAATTTCTCCGGTAATCTTTCACTAACAGGAATCCATCTTGTCTGCACTGGTGTGACGGGTGGCAAATCAAGAATATCTCGCATTATAGTTTCGGGACTTCTTCCCCTTGATAAACAGCATCTTTCGTCACTTATTGCTCTTGCTAATTCGTCAACTAATGTGTCTACCGCCTGCCTACTGATACAATCGTCACAAGGCTCTTGTCCTGTTTTGAGCGGTGTGCCGTTCTTTAGTGCGTTGTACCACGATTCACTCCCGCACCACATTCCATCTTTTACGGCTTTATACATCCCCTCCGTAATCTCAATCACTATCTGCATTTTCTGCCTCCAAAAGTCGCACTAATGCGTAATATTCTGCCTTCTCTGCCTCTGTCGGATTGTCCTTGTAATACAGATACGACTTGCGTTCCAAAATCCGATTTTTCAGGTTTAATGCCTCTACCGCCATATCGCAAGCACTCGACATTTTTTCATGACTGATCGGATTTCCGTCAATATCAAGAAAAACATTCCCTAAATCGTACAGATTCAAAATCTGAATTGCTCCGTCTATTGTCATTTTAATCACCTACATACATAAACATAAAGATCTGTTTTTGCTCTTGTAATTCCTACATAGTAAACATTGTTGTTATCTTCACTGGTAAGTCTGAATGTTTTACCACCGACATTTACTAGATGGACTTCATCATACTCCAATCCCTTTGAAGAATGAATAGTACCTACGTATATGTTACTTTCTGTCTTGATATTATCAATAACGTTGCAAATAGATGTAATCAAATCACTGATAGAATTGATTTCAGAAAAATCAATCGGAATATATTTAATATTGAACAGATCTAATAATTTGTCATACATAATCAGATAATCATAATCCACGTTCCATGTTATTTCGTGGATACTGTTCATCATCTTTATGGATTGGCTCATTCCTTTGTTCTGAAAGAATTTCAAAAAATTCTGTATATCAAACTCACCTGTTGAATGGACGGAACTTATTCTGATATATTCTGCATAATCTTCATTAGTTAGATTAGATGAAAGAAAGTTTAGAAACTCATAATCATCTTCGCTGATTGACAACAGCTTTCTTTTCCACTTCAGATCTCCGCTGTCGTCAGAAAGTTGAAACCCACTATCAGAAAGATATTCTCGCACCTCTTCTACTTCTGCATTAGTCCTACAGAGAACTGCAAGTGTTTTATCAGAATCTAGTTGCTTACAGCGTTCTTCAATAGATCGGAACATTTTCTGAGATCCACAAAAATCTACGTCTACAATATTTACAGAATCACCTTCTTTATCTGAATCAATGGCAACTCTGTATGAATCATCTGCATAGGTACTGTTTTCATTTGCAAAATCACATATCTGTTTTGTAGAACGATAATTCCGATGTAACTGATAAGTTGTCCAATCTTCATTTGTCGCAAGTGATTTTATGATACTTGAATCCGCACCTCGGAAGGAATACAATGACTGAAGAGCGTCTCCGACAACATACAACTTAGAATCATCAAAAGACTGTACAAATTTCCATTGTTTTAAGTCCGTATCTTGAAATTCATCAACGAAGATATATTTATACCTATCAAAATACTTTAATATACTTGCATGGCGTTTTACAAAGAGTTCACATACATCGTAGCAAAGCATATCAAATGTAATCTTGTTAGTATAAAGTAATTCTCTTTTTATGCAATTCTTGAATAGATCGAATTGAAACTGTTCCAACTTATCGAGAGCACCAACACCATTCAGTTTTGCATCAGATAGTTTTATGTGGTACTTTGTCTTGACAGTTTTTCTAAGACTTGCATATTCAGATTCTGATAAAATTCCAGGAACTTTTGAATATCCTAATTCAGATCTTACTTCAACATCATTTGCAATCAGACTGTAACAGAAAGCATGAAATGTCTTGAATTCTGGGGAAATCTTTTTAAATTTTCCGACTGAATCAGAATTGTATCTGAAGTTCATGTTATATGCAGCCGCATTAGTAAATGTAAGGACTAGAATTGATGTAGGATCAACTCCCTCATTTACAAGTTTCTTGATCCGAGCAAGCATACAATGTGTTTTTCCAGTTCCTGCACCTGCTAACACTAAAATCTTATTGGCAGTAGAATCTACCACTTCTTGTTGTTCTTTATTCAGCATGTATTACCTCACTTCTGCTGGTCTAGGAAATTTCATCCAGGCAACAACATTACCACATACCAGTTCATTATTGGAAATCCAGAATCCGTCCGTCCCACCTGTATAAGACGCAACATCTGTATAAGTGTATGGGCTGTCCCTTGTATCGTCTCTGATCGTAACCAAAACAGGGGTGAACCGATCTGGATAGGACTTTCCATCAACAGCAATCCACCACTCATCATTGTGAGTATCAGCAAAATATTTACGTATCAATTTATTAACCGAATCAATTAGATCAAGTTCTTTGCTACCATATCCTTCTGCATGAGCAGGTGAATCAGATTTCATATCATTACCTCCTTCAAGTTCAGTCAGTCTGTCTTGACTCAATTCAATACATTTTTCCATCCATGCAGACAATTTGCCACAACCTAAACAATTTTGTCTTACAGAAAAGCTGCAGTTACTGCATGGATATTCATCTTTGAGCTGATTCGTTGTATCCATAGCTATGTCCATATCTTCATTATACATGTACTTTGATTGAAAATCAAAATATTGTTCCCAATCAGAAAAATTTCTTTTAACATCAGGATCCTCTACATGAATAGCAGGTCTTGCATTGTCTTCTCTCATTACATAGTTTCTTCGTAACCATTCGGCATATTCAGGACAACCTCGGCAAGATTGTCTTGTTCCAGGATTACATTTAACACATGAGAGAATGTCACTTGAATTATTCATAGTATTGTTCCTCCATTAGTTTTGTAGTACATCTTCTTTAACGATTCAAACAAAAAGAAAGTCACTAGGTTTTCTAATGACTTCCTTTAAATTAGGTTTCAGTTATAGGATTTTCCTATCAATATCTAGGAACATATGTGTTTTGCATATCTGTAATTATCATCCGAACATACTTGTTTAAATCTTGAGGTCTTCTAACAGTTCGATAATCAATTCGCTTACGAAAGACATGTTCGTCGCCATTTGCATCTGATACAACAACTTCTAGAACATCGTCGTCAATGTAAGCTTCAGTTGCTTCTGACCAATCATCTGTAACCATGTCAGAAATTGTGTCGTTCAACGCATACAGAAATTCTACTAAATCATCTTTCGTGAAATACGATTCGGGATCAATATCAAATGCACCACCGTAGTTTCGTTTCATTGTAGTCCCTCCCTTAGAAATCATGAACAATTTCTTTGACACCACACGCCTCAATGATGTCGTCAAATTCATCAGTGTGTATGAAAACTGTTAGGTTTTTGCAACCTTTAAAAGTATCATCACTGATGTCTGTTACCGAATCTGGAATGACAATTTCTTCTAGACTGGAACATCCGCTGAAACATTTAGGATACATGTCGATCAATCCAGAAGGTAGATCTACACTCCTTAATGACTTACATCCCAGAAAAGCGGAGTTTTTTATCTCTACTACTGAATCAGGGATGACAATTTCTGTTAAACTTTTGCAATTTTGAAAACAGTTCCATTCTAGTGTTTGCAGATCCGAAGGTAGATCTACAGCCTTCAATGACTTGCAATTCGTGAAAGCCATTTGAGCCACGTTAGTACCTTTAGGTAAAGATACGTGTTGGAGGTTCTGATTGTTCGCGAAGGCTTCCCGATACAACTTAGTACCTTTAGGCAGTGTAACATCAGAAGATTCAAGATAAGATTCCACAACAACCGGTCTAGATTCGGTTATTACCTTGCCACCGAGACTTGCTACTTCGCTAAACTGAAACAGCTCAGAATCCATTACAAAAAACTTAGATGATCGTTCTATATGAAGGTCAAGTGCTTCGGCAAATGGTTTATGTTGACCCAAAAATCGTAATAGACTAAATTTACCAAGGTCTTTGTCGTTAAAATTGTGTAACCAAGACTCTGCTCCAGGACAACTTTGATACTTTCGTCTTGGATTACCTGTATTGATAAAAACATAAAGCGGGCCTCTATCAGAGTACCAATTCCAGTATGCATCCCCTCCTGGATGTGTGGTTATCCACTTTGCTTTTTCACCCCCATATTCAGCAAGTGAAATTGACCCTTCATACGTCAGCGGTTGCCATAACTCCCACTCGCCGTCTTTTGCAAGCAACACCTTATCTTGATTGCTTGCGGATGAAACTGATTTAACGTATCTTTTCATGTTAATAACTCCTCTCCTTAATAGTTGGTCTTATAACTTAACTCTGCTCGAGTCTAATGTATACAATTGGAATAACGAGATTAACTCCTAGTACATCAACATCGGTTACATATCCATATCCGCCTTCAAATGCATTTTCCATATTACTGAAGTAAATATCGCCTGACTGTATGTTGTAACGATGATTGATTATACTGCCAGCGGATCCGTATCTTGGAATAACATCAATATCATTTGATGATACAAATCGTTCTAAATCATATTCATTGAAATGATATGCTTCTTCTTTAGTCAAATCAATTGGAATTGATTCAAACGGTTTATCTGATACTTCAATAGGATCTAGATAGCCGAAACTAGCGAAGAATGGTGATGTTACAGAACGAACTGCGTAAAAACTTAACTGATACATAAATTGCTTTCCTCCTTATTTTCTAGTTGGAATGTTTAGAAATCTCACTACTCATCAATGTCATCTAGGACGTCTTGATAGAAATCATTAGAAATCATGAACAAGTTCTTTGACTTTGCACTTTTCAATGATGTCATCAAACTCATCTGTATGTATAAAGACAGTCAAGTTCTCACAACTGTTGAAAGCGTCCTTTCCAACATCTGTTACTGAATCTGGAATGACGATTTCAAGCAGATTTGTGCAATCTTCGATCTGAGACCATATCTAAAATTGTGTAATTTAACTCATTGAGGAATTCTACCACATCGTCTTTTGTGAAATAGGATTCTGGATCAATGTCGAATGCACCACCATAGTTTCTTTTCATGTCGAGTACCTCCGATATAGATCATTCCGGATAATATCTATCAACCAAAGCCTCAGCTTCGTTCAAGTCAACATAGATACATAATCTACTCATTAATGTACCAGCTATTCTAGAAGCAATAACACGGCAGCCATAATATTCAAGTTCATTGGGATGATAGTCAACGATGTCACAAAAACAATCATATGAATCCTCGTCTAAAATAGAGCGTAATGATTCTTTAGAATTGTAATCGCAGTAGTCATGATACACTTCACCGACATCTCCGAAATCCAAATCAATTATTTTCAGTGTACGCCAAAAATCTTTAAGTGTCATTGTTTTGTACCTCCTCCTAATCAATAATAACCGCCGTCTACCATGGTACCAAGAACAATAAGATCTGGATCCTTCTCAACTATATCTACCAAGGTGTATGCTAACTTTTCAGGATCAATCGGCATCTCACAGAAGAATGTTACATTACACTGAGACGTTTCTTTGCCCACTACCTCAGGATATTCTGCAGGATCATAGTCAATTGCGTCAAAGTCTATGTAACCTATGTAGTTGTTGTAAGCATCAGACTTTGAAAATGTGAAGTTTGTCACCATGTCGATAGCCTCACAGATGTAATCTTCCATGTCATCCTCACTGTAGTACCCGTAATGAGCAAAATCAAAACTAATGTGATGCTCTTGCATTGTTGCAACTGCAAAGTCTTCTGTGCTTGCTGCAATCTTCTTCCTTATTCGCATTATTTACTCCTCCTTTAAACTGTAATATTATACTTCAATCCATTCATAGTTGGATTTTCTGTGCTGACCATTGTATAAAGTTTGAATAGTTCCGTCATCCATAAGTGCGATGCCAATTAATATCTCAGGCATAGTAAGCTCATCATATTGAGCATCTGGATTGTAATAAGCACCACCATCAAATTTGTACCAGAATTTGTATACATGATCTTCAGTTTTTCCATTTTTGATAAGTTTGATACGCTCAGGAAATCCATAATCAGAACTTTTTGGATAGTAGCCCTGGTTAGATTTAATGTACCTTTTCATGTGTTGTGTCCTCCGATTTGATTCTGTTTGAAATGAAATCCATTTGACAGATAGGATTGTTCGGTAATCTTCTTCAAATTCAAGTTTGCTGAATCTGATAGAATTCGGATCATATTCAATTCCGCATGATTCTAGGAATTCAATCAAAGATGCTCTATCAATATCACCTTCGATGTATTCATCAAAATATCCGCTTCTAGAAGAAGCTTCTTCGGATTCAAAATGAACATTTATGAGAATTGGCAACTCGAACCAATCATCGTATTCTTCGCTGAAATCTTCATCAAACTCTAAGAAATCATAATATTTTTCTAGCTCATCCGCAAGTTCAGCAAACTGACGGCTTGTTCCACGAACTGTTACGTAAACACTTTGAATTGCATTTCAATAACGCATGCTGTACCTCCATATCCTTTATTACCACAGATCCTTCTCATATGTTCCATCCCGCTCATAATCTTCAATCGCATCCGCAATTTTATCAGAACAATCTTCTGGTTCACCGAAACTTGAATAGATAACTCTCCATTTACTATCGGGTTCGCAATCAAGAACAAAAAACATATCGTATGTAGAATTTCCAGAGTAATCATACAGACTAGCAACTGCATAGTCTTTAGAATCTCCCTCAATACGAGTATCAGTTCCATCTGTAATAAAAGGATATCTACCACCACACATAAATTTTGTCATATCACCAAATACCTCCAGTTCTTTCCAATTTTGCTTTCTTATCCAACTTTAAAAGTTCTTCTGCAACTTCGCCCCAAGTCATATCGTCAGAATCTAATTTAGTGATAAGCTTACCATCTCGGTAAACAGTCCAAGTACCGTCAGTATTCTGCTTTGCCCAATGGTATTCAGTTTCATCATATGGATGAATGCTTGATATAGAAGCTGCTCCTCCGCCAAATTTCACCACAAACTTTTGATTGTTTACCGTTAAGTATTCACGACTATCAGATGCTTTGATGTATCTCTTCATGAAAATATCTCCTCATTTATATATTGAAGTTAGTTGTCAGTTTAAAGCGAACTTTTCTGTTCATGATCTATCACCACCTGCAGTAACTCTAAGAGTTCTTCTCCTGTGTATTCAGTATCTTCATCAGTATTGAAGTTTTCATCAAACCAATTGTCGAAATCATCTGTAGATTCTGAAACACTGTTCGACTTTACATACCGTTTCATATCACTTCTCCTTAATGATCCACTTCAAAACTTGTTCAGTATCTTTACCACAAATCGGGCAAGTACCATTTACAGAAGTCACATCTTGATCAGATTCTACAACTGCAGAAATGAAAATACCTTTGCATCTTTCGCATTCTGCGATGAAGTGTCCTGCGATGTTGTTATCAATTTCAATGCTAACATCATCTTCTTCGACTTCATCTAAAGTATCCTGAAGATCTTCTACCGTTTCAGATAGATCATCAATTTGATCGTCTAATGAATCATCCTCGGGAGATACGTCACCCACAGGATCCTCATCGACTTCATCGAAGTCCATGAAGTCTCTGTCGAATCTGTCTTCGTCTGCTGCCATAATCGGTCTTCTTTTACTGATTCTCATTTAATACACCACCTAACTGAATTTTTATTGTTGGTCTAGCAATTTGAAAATATCCGCTACCACGCTCAGTCAGAATCTCTGACCAAATTGCTAGTACATCACATTCTCCATATATTGCAATCGCAAGGTCTCTATCTTTCAGTGAATCAAACAGAACCTTCCCGGTCGCAGCATCATAGCCTATGAACCGAGATTTTATAATCCCTGTTTGATAATCCTTGTATAGCTGTTTAAGCTTCAAACTTAAAACCTACCTCCGCATACTTAATTTGTGAATCAGTTTTAAGTGTTAGGTGCGATAATTACTCTTCCTTGTCTATATGCGCCCGGAAATACTTGTTTAATCTCTGTTAGATAAAACGGAGTCTTCTGATTCAGCTGATATGAATCTCCGCCTTGTGTAACAGTACCTTCTCCTGTACCTGAGCCATCATGTACATATATGTATATTTTCCCGCCGGGTTTAACAAAGTCTTTCAAATCTTCTAGAACAGCCATTCGTACTTCGGGTTCATAGATAGTATTTAATACATTCGAGCAAATTCCGATGTCTGCGCCACCTGCATCTAAGCAGGCCTTTTCTACCGCATCATTCTCCTGAGGAGTTTTGTTGTATTTATCATACAGTAGCTCTACTGCATCAAACTTATCTAGATACGCTTGAGCAACTGCTTCTGATTCAGGAGTTCCTCCGCCGTAATCTAGTACAAGAGCACCTGTTGGAATAGGTATCATTTTGAATACTGCAGGAAGTTTTCCATGTTTACCATTAACAGCAGTTTTTCTAGATGAATATTTTTGAGGAAGATTCCTCATAGACAAGATAACTCTATACATCTTCTCACCACCTCATTATTTATCTACTTCAGAGAATTCATCACCAAGAATTCTTGAAAATTTATTTACATATCTATTTAACTCAGCAAAGCCTTTTGATGCATACAAATCAAGATCGATGATAAAATCAATGTTATCTAAAACCTTATTATCGTCAAAGTCAATGTAATCATACAACCCATGCAGTTCATTATCTTCAATAAAATAACTTGACAGATATACATATCCGTTGTCTAAATATCCGCTTGCATAGTCTGCGATTGTTTCCATGAAGTCATATAGAAACTCGTGTTCATAATATTCGCTATCAACATTTGGAACTTCATCTAAGAAAATGTTTTCATCATTTACAGATGTATTTGCATAGATTTTTCTCATCTTATTTCACTTTGTCAATAATCCCAAGTTGCTTGTAGATGTTCGTCATACAAATCTTCAATAGTCCGCTTAGTTACAACGCACTCCATGGTTCCATATGAAATGGAACCAAATTTAATCCTAGGATCTAATTCAGAAAACACTGAATCTTCTAGATAATCGCATAAATTATCAATAGGAAGATCAAATGAAGAGGTTTTAACCTTTACAAACATGTTACCGTTTCTATCAAGTGTGATGTCAATTGAGATGTTTCTGTCAATGTCTCTTTCAGAATATCCGTCATCTATGAGATAGTCGTAACTTTCTTCCCATAATTTATCAGATAACCAATCGGCCAAATCGTTTGTGTAGTAATTCAATGATTGAGCGCTAGTTATTCTAGCGTTTCTCTTAGTTATTTTCATGTGCACATGGACCTCCTATGAGTTATATCATCATTAAAGGTTGTTGTAGACGTTAGCCGCTAGATGTGTCAATTATGAGTACTCTGCAATAATCTTGAACAACATCCCTACAAGTGCCCTTTGTGCAGCACCATAATCTTTGAATGTATCTTTATTTACAATCAAGTTTCTTGGCATCTTGAACTACCCAAAGGCTGAAGTCTCTGGGATTCTTGTTTCATCGTCCGTTGCGTTATAGGTACTTAACCAGTATCTATCTCGTCTTACATGAACTCCACAAGCGTAACTTTCCGTAGTCCCTACGGTAGATATTTTGATATTAGACTACTATCTTCTGATTCCTAATCTCTAATGCTTTGTTTAAAATGTTCTTTGATGCGTTTACATCTCTGTCATGGTTTGTTTTACATTTGGGGCAAGTCCAATTTCTGATTTCTAAATTCTTTACCGCTGAATTTTGAAATCCACAACAACTGCACAGCTGACTGCTTGCAAAGTATCTCGGAACTTTGATTATTTCAGTTCCGTACACAGGTGCTTTGTATTCAAGCATAGCTACAAATTTAGACCACGACACATCCGAAATTGATTTTGCTAACTTATTATTTCTAACCATATTCCTTACTGCTAAATCTTCAAGACCTATTACTTGGTTTTCGCTTACAAGTCTTGTGGATTCTTTTTGTAGGAAATCATTTCTCTGGTTAGCAATATGCTCATGTATTCTTGCCACTTTGATACGCTGTTTCTGTATGTTTTTGCATTCAGAAAGCGGTCTATCATAGATAGGAAATCTTCTGTTCCCTATTACTTTATAGCTAATTATATGAGATTCTATCATTTTTGATAGTTTTCTCTGTTGTTTAATAAGTTTCTTTGTGGAGTTAGAAATCCACTTGCGATTCTTACACTTATATCCGTTACTATCTGTGTAAAAGTCTTTGATTCCTAAATCTATTCCTACTAAACCTCCTGCATTGACTTTGTTACAAACTGGAATATCTACATTAAGCACTACAAAATATTTGTTGCTCGGAGTATACTCTACTGTAGCATTATTTATCTTTGCATAACTCAAATCATGTGATACCTTGGCTTTAACATAACCTAACTTTGGTAATCTTATGTGTTTACCGTCGAGCGTAACACAAATTGAGTTACTTATATTCTGTGTGCGATAAGAGTTATGAGGGTCCTTCTTTGACCTGAACTTAGGATACCCTGCCTTTGTACGAAAGAAATTCTGGTAAGCCTTATCTAAGTCTCGTAATGACTGTTGTAAAGCGACAGAATCTACTGTTTTAAGAAAAGCAAATTCGTCTTCTTTCTTCAATGCTGTAAGCATAGAACTTGTTTCATTGTATCCTATAGTTTCTTTTGAAATCTCATAAGCATCTTTACGCATAGCAAGCCCTTTGTTGTAGACTAATCGACAACAGCCAAAGGTATTCGATATTAAGTGTTTCTGGTTCTTATTTGGATATATCCGTATACGAACACCTTTCAGCACTGATTATTCCTCCTCATAATCTACCTCAGTTATTATGCGGTTAATAGATGAGCTACAACTTGCAAAGGCTTCCCTTTACCCTTTTCCTAGTTCTTAAGCGATCATAAGTTTATCTTATAGCCCTCTGCAAACTTACTTTTTTGATAATCTTGTTTTATCCCGCAGCTCCTTGACTGTCATATAGCGAACTCCTTTTGTTAATTTATATACATATTATAGGTTCTCCTATATAAGTCAAAACCGTTTTATAATGACGCCGCTTCGGCGGCTACAAGTGTTGAGCGGAGTTCATCCTAGAAGTTAAAGCTTCTGTGTTTTACGCCGCAATCTTGATAAAGCTTTTCCAATCTTCAATAACTTGTGTTAAATCCTTTGTGTTATATCCTATCAAATCTGAAGATTCTATGTAAGAATCAATATCAGCTAAATCAAGTTTAATACTTATGCTTTCTAATGTCGGTAAGTTAGTGAAATCAAATGAGCTTTTGATATATTTTTTCATTTCACATACCTCCACTTCCTACTTACATTCAAGGTTTCTGATATTCTGTAATAGCTAACTTGTCAGCAAATTCAATAAGATTAACTAGAGGATAATGTACTTCTGCATAAGTTAACTCAACTGCTTCTGCGTCACATATTCTGGTCCAGCCCATGTGCCATCTGACAGCTAAGAGCATTTCATCCGTAAATCGGAAAAATCTCTGAGCTAAAGTCATAGAAGAAACACCATGACCAAAATTCAAAAGAGGATTCTCTTTACTTCTATATGCAGGTTCTTTTACCCAGTTTCCAGAAGCATCTTTCACATTCTTTTCATACATTTCATACAGGCCGATCTTGCACCAGTCATGTGTTAATGCAACTAGAACTGCTTCATGTGGTTTGATTGCACTGAATGTTTTTACGCTCAGTAATTCTACCATCTTATCTGATACTAAAAGAGAATGATAAAGGAGTCCCTGTGGTGTAGCATCATGATACTTGATGCTAGCAGGTGCTAGGAAGAAATCTGTTCGATCCAACCAATTCAAACAGTAGGTCAATTCTCCGATCATATCTTCTCTACCGTACCCCATTTGAAGATAACAAGATACTAGTTTATGGATATAGAGATCACGCCATTCTGATTGCGGTGTTTCCGCAACAGTTTTAAGTAACAATTCAGTGGAACCATTTCCAGGTAAATTTGCTAAGTATTCATTTACATCAATCATTTCGATTCACCACTTTCTTTTGAATAAGTTTCTACTATCGAAGCTAATTTTCCGTATAGCGCATACATCGCTTGATCATAATTTTTAAATGTTTTCTTATTTACAATGAACTCTGAATCAATCGGAATTAGCTTCTCTAACTTTGTTGAATATTTTTCGGCAACTTCTTCATCGTTCTTTTTCCGATATTTTAAACCTGTTTGAGTTTCATCATGTGTTGACAGTCTGAAACTTATCAATATATTCCCTACAGGTGATTTATTTTCATCAAGTACACGAATATAAAAATATTTAGAAAGAAGAGTAGTTGGATCGGATTCCGATGGCTTACCTTTACGGATTTCAAGTAATTTTAATGTATCCATATTAGTTATGATGTTTTCAGTAGAAGACATAAATGCATTCCAGTCAGAAAGTACTTGAGTATCATCTAAAATTCCTTTACCGATAAGATCCGCTGCAGCTACATATTCAGTTTTAACAGTTATTGAAATTTCAACATCAATAGTTTCCAACAATGGAAATTTAACCAGTTTCTTCATTTTGATTCACCTCCTATCGTTTCTTAAAAAAGATTCTGTTCCTCACCACTCGATCTCTGAATTTCTTCACCGACCAGTCGTTTCAAATACCTTTGTTTATTCGGCATTCTAGCAATAATGTCAGAATCACCGAGTTGTAAACATTTGATCATATTCAGCTTGTGTAAGTTTTCTATCTGCTACTGCATCCACCTCTCATATGACTGCTGCTTAGATTTTGCATATGATGATGCTTGAGATTCAACTGCAAAGGAAGTCAGATATTCCCAACCTACATTTGCATTCCATACATAAACTGCAAAACCGCCTATCAACTTGGTACCATCTAACATTTCATCTGAGTAACAATAGTTTCCATAAGATTTAATAACTTTCATATCTGACCTCCGATCAAACATATCTTTTATAAAGCCAGAGCTCGTCTGGCATTATAGTATTTCCATTTTCATAATCATTGATTTCACAACGAAGCCATATCTGGATATGATAACTAAATACTTCCAAGATCTCCCACATGTATTTGCGATATTTTTCCGGAATCATGTTATAGCGTAGCTTGATACCGCCAGGATAGATTGACCAAAATGGAGGGTTGTTTTCATTCTTCAAAAATTCTTCATAGTCCTCTGCAAAATCCTTTCCGAATTTAACAATCTCTCCGTCAATTTCTAGAGTAAGCGCATATTGTTGAAACTGATAACATCTGGGAATATTTGTTTCAAAAGAAACAAGCTTTACATGCCGATCATCTGGATTATTATTGATTACATTTATTTTCATCATGATAAAATACCTCCTTTGATTTACATAACGATTAGTACTTGGTTCGACTTGGTCACATATCTTCAAAACATCTACCAGCTTCTTCTTCTGACATACCGGAAGCCATGCATGCGTTGTATCTGGCCTGAACTCTCCAGGATACAATATCACGAATCCGTCCGTACTCTTTGCCAGTTACCTTTCGAGACTTTGCGATAGATTCGAGATTGTAGCACTCCTGACGAAGATCTTCAAAATCGTCCCAATCCTTGATGTCCTTACCTGCAAGTGTAAGAGGGAACTGTAACCGATGTTCCTCGATGTCATTTTCAATGCACCAAAGCTTGTCGTGCATGGCCTCAAGATTGAAGATCCAGGACTCCTTGACAAAGTACTTTCTCTCATCAGGATTAGATGATTTGATTACAGCTACAGAAGTTGCTAGCCCAAGATCCTTGTAGACCTGACAAGAATCCTGCATATCAGATTCATCAGAAAAATCCTTGTACCAGGACTTGGTGTCAGGATTCCAGCGGAATCCCTCACCCTTCAATGTATCCTGCATGTTGTAAGTGTTACCTGAGATAATAAGACGATACTTCATAATAGCACCTCCGTTGTTTAATCCTGAAATAACTGAATGTTGATCAGAATTCGTAATCGTAATAGTAACTTGCTACACCGATGCTGATGTTGCGACGATGATAAGTAGTTTTCTTCTTCCCGTTCGCTACGATTTCGGAAAGATCGAATCCTGCGTGGCACGCCCAAAGCTTTGCGTCGATGTCGTCACCTTCTAAGATTTCTCTAGCACGTTCCGGTGTTATTGATGTAGCTACGTACCAGAACTGGCCTCTCTTAACAAGGTGAATAACAGGATTGTCAGGATTGCTGATAAGCTCCCAATCATTTGCGAAAGGAGTGTTTCCTTTCGGCTTATGATCATATTCTCTGATAGCGATATGCTTCTGGTCAGTCACTTCTACTACTTCGTAAGCGTGTCTGTCGCTCCAGAAATATTCGGTTACACCGGTACCTACTGTAATCTCGGGTACAAACTGCTTGTTTTCTTCTACTCGATTGTTTAAAGAACCTTCCCACTTCATATGATTACCTCCTTAGATGGTTGACGGTGGCCAAAAGACGACCACTTTATCTGCTTGTTAACTTATTTTTATTATAAGGGGAAACTACAAAAAAGTCAATAGTAAAATTAAAAAATGTCAAAAAATACAGCCCTGTAAATTTACAAGGCTGTGTAAGTTATAAAATAGCATATCAGAAAACCAAGAAACTTTAGTTTCTTGGATGAATGATGCAGATTGTAAAGCCGTCACCCTAAGTGGCGGCTAATCTTTACCCTGATTTTCAATGTAATGCTTCAATGTCTCTGTACTAACTTCACCTATGCTTGCTATAAAATAACCGTCAGACCAGAATGTTTTCTCACTCCAGAATACTTTCGATAGATATGAATTATACTTCTGCCAAAGATGATACGAAGTATATTGTTTTAAAACTCTCACAAAATCGGACAAGTTGAGGTTCGGAGTTGTCTCTATCATGTAATGGATATGGTCTTTGTCTACTTCCATGTATTTGATTTCAACATTGTGCCTTTCGGCTATTTCAGTTGATAATTGTTTGACATCGCTGATGATATTGTTGTGCGTTAGTAGATGTTTTCTATATTTACATACAAAGATAAGATGATATCTGAGTAAGAACTTATTTCTGTTTCCATGTTTGTAATCGTTATGCATTATGTCAACTCCTTCTTAGTTCCATATAAGGTCAAGGAAATTTAAGAATTTAGTTGACTTTTATAACGATTTAATATATAATTAGTATATAGCAAGTAATAACCTTAAATACTGATGAGGTGATGATATAGATAATTGGTTAATAGATGCTAAAGAAAAAGCAAAATCAGAAGCTAAAGAATTCATTGAAGATATGACAGATATTGCTAACAAGTTGAATATCGAACCTATCTGGTTCATAGAAGAAGTAGTTAAGAATATACATCAGTTAAAAGAATCTAATGAATGATTGAGTGGTTCAGAGGTTGGGAGCTGATTAAATGGCGTACCTTTAAGGATCCCCCGTCAGCCACTTTTCAAATATTAAAGAAAGGAGGATAACATGGCTACATATTGTGTACAGAGTAATGTAATCAGAGGATTGAGCAAAGAACAGTATGACGTACTTCGAGAAATGTGCAGATATTCTAATAATCTATACAATGTTGCACTTTATAACATTCGTCAACATTATTTCAATACAAAGCAATTTTTAACTTATGAGAGCAATTATCATGAATGTAAGACGAATGAAAACTATGCTTTGTTACAAGCAGGAGTTTCTCAGCAGATAATGAAAGTTGTAGATAGAAGTTTCAAGTCTTTCTTTAATTTGATTAAAAAATGCAAACTTGGAGATTACAGATATCACGATGTTAATATTCCGCATTACAGACCTAAAGGCGGAATGTTTAATCTTATAATGTCTACAAATGCCTTCAGCATTAAGAATGGTTGCTTGTATGTTTCAATGAGTAGAACTTTTAGAGCATCACATGAAAATGTGAAAGAAATTGCTATTCCATTTCCTACAAGATTGTCAGATAAAGTAATCAAAGAAGTTAGGATACTGCCTTGCAATAATGGACGTTACTTTAAGATTCAATATGTATATGAAGTTGAACAGGAATCTGCAAATCTTGATAGAGATAATATACTGTCAATAGACCTCGGTGTAGACAATTTAGCGACTTGTGTTTCAACCGTTGGGACTCCGTTCATAGTAGACGGACGTAAACTCAAATCAATCAATCACCAATGGAATAAAGAACTCGCAAGACTTCGATCCATATCTATGAAACAAGGTCTTAAAACTACTGCTCGTATTCAAAGAATTACAACAAAGAGAAATAACCAAGTCAATGATGCTATCAAGAAATCGGCAAGGTATATCGTTAATTATTGTATCAATAACAATATTGGAACTTTAATTGTTGGGTACAATGCAGATTTCAAGAGAAATTCTAATCTTGGTAGAACTAACAATCAGAATTTCGTTCAGATACCTTTAGGCAATCTGCGTCAGCAACTTGAATTCTTATGCTGGAAATATGATATTGAATACATTGAACAAGAAGAAAGTTACACATCAAAGAGCAGTTTTCTTGATAAAGATGTATTACCAGAATACAAAGCAGAACAACCCTACGAGGGTACATTCAGTGGTAAGCGCATAAAAAGAGGACTATACCAATCAAAGAGCGGTACAATCCTCAATGCAGATGT
>Ga0310696_10002843_pt1 | contig 22330 bp, 20 predicted proteins | sample AusTroGonzalo_MG_4_FD_203885 | JGI IMG/M metagenome (GOLD analysis project Ga0310696, IMG submission 203885) | Bovine rumen microbial communities from tropical cattle in Woodstock, Queensland, Australia - Gonzalo_02 (v2) (version 2) | ecosystem: Host-associated > Mammals > Digestive system >...
GCTTCGTTGAAGATTCAGAGCGTTTCGCTGAAATGTTTTGGCCGGTAATATATTGATAGTTATCTTTGCAGCAAGAAAAGGGAAAGCGATGACAGAGATTCTGAACCTATATGATACGATAACGCTCGATGAGATGCGTGGCATCCGTCTGATGAACCGTATCGACACCAAGTTCGTGACGACGGTGCCGGTGCTTCGTAGGCTGCTCATGTTGGCAAAGGAGGATTACTTTGTACAGGAGACGCAGGGCTTGAGAATCTCACCTTATTATACTTTATATTTTGATACCGAGGATTGTCAGATGTACAATCGCCACGAAGCTGGTCATCTGAGCAGACAGAAGGTGAGGGTACGCTCGTATCTGAACGCTGGACTGAACTTTCTGGAGGTGAAGACAAAGAACAACCATGGGCGTACGAAGAAAAAACGTGTTACCGCTGAGGGCTTTAATCCAGAAGCAAGCACTGCATTCGACGTGAAGGCTCAGGTCTACGAGAACTTCCTGCATCAGTATCTGGGCTACGATCCCGAAAGGCTGTTGCAGCAGGTGGAGAATCGTTTTGACCGTATCACGCTGGTGAACAAGGCAAAGACGGAACGCCTGACAATAGACACCAACCTGAGGTTCCACAACATCGCTACGGGTAATTATCGTTTTATGAATGATGTCGTGGTAATAGAGTTGAAGCGCGACGGATTGCAGCCTTCGCCTATTCTGCCATTGCTCACTCAGTTGAGAATTCATCCACATGGTTTCAGCAAATACTGCATAGGCTCGGCTTTGACTAATGACAGCCTGAGGAGAAATCGCATCAAACCCCGTCTGCGCAGCATAGAGAAGATTATGAAAAAGTAAAAAGAATAAAATATGGAATTTTTAGTATTATCCAATGATTTCCTGATGATGTTTGTCCGCCTGCTGATTAACGTGGTCGTGACATGGCTCATCATCGACCGTTTGTATTATCGTAAGAGTCGCAGGCGTGACTTTTACTTCACGTTCATGCTCATCTCGATTGCCATTTTCTTCATTGTATTCTTCATGATCTTTGTGCTTGAAGACCTGAAAGGCAAAACGTCAATGGGTGTGGGTATCGGCCTGTTTGGCATCTTCTCTATCATGCGCTATCGTACGGATACAATGCCTGTAAGAGAGATGACCTATTTGTTTGTTATCATTGCTCTCTCGCTGGTAAATGCCGTTTCGGTAAATGTGCCGTTGTTCGAGCTGATTCTTACAAATGCCGTCATCTCAGTGGCTGTTTGGCTCTGTGAGATGCATCTTAAGTCGCATCCCTCACGCATGATTCAGTATGACCGCATTGACCTGATTACTCCGGAGCGTAGACCAGAGCTTATCGCAGATTTGGAAAAACGTATGGGTGTGAAGGTGGTGAAAGTAGATATAGGCTCGATCGACTTCCTGCGCGATATGGCGATGATTCGTGTGAGCTTTGAAGGCGAGCAGCCCGCGATGAGCGATGCGCTGAAACTCACGAAAGACCAACTGAAAGAATTTTAGTATGAATAGACAAAGACTACTGATAGGTTTATCCCTTATCATTTTCTATTCGTCATTCTGCTTTGCGCAATCTGATGATTTCGGACTCGACTTCACGCTTGAGGCTGAGAAGAAGCTTAATAAGCAGTGGAGTCTGAACTTAGGAGGTGAACTGCGTACTCGCGATGACGCCAGTACCAACGACCGCTGGAGCGTGGGAGTGGGAGCTGACTATAAGCTGGCTAAATGGCTGAAGGCTTCTGCAGGCTATACCTTGTTATACGATAATAATGTGAAAACCAGCTATTACAATGCTACAGACGAGGCTGTGCTCGATGGCGATGTTGAGGTGGGAGAACCGAAAAAATGTGCTAAATACTGGGGCACGCGCCACCGATTCAGCGTCTCACTCACAGGCAGTCAGAAGTTCGGCGACTGGAAATTTTCGCTTCGTGAACGCTGGCAGTATACCTATCGTCCTGAATACACTGTCGATGAGCGCTGGAGCTATCTTACGAAGTCTTACGATGGTAAGGCGCATACCTATGACGGCAAGGGTAAAAACGTACTACGCAGCCGCCTGCAGATAGAATACGATAAGAAGGGACTGGCTCTGACGCCTTATGCCAATGTGGAACTGTTTAATGCCTGGAGCCTGCAGAAAGTGCGTTATACCGCGGGTCTCGACTGGAAACTGTCGAAGCAGCATAGTTTAGGAGCGTTTTATCGCTATCAGAGCGTGAACACCGACGATGACGATAACGAGCCTAACCGTCACCTTATCGGTATTAGTTATAAGTTCAAGTTCTAAAGAAAATCCTCCGTCATCAACGGAGGATTTTCTTTACTGCTGGTATTTCAATAGTCCTTGTTTCAGAAAGTTGATATAGCCATTCACGTCTTCATCGTATGCCCGGCTGGCTGAAAGAGGTTTTCCGTTATTGTCGAGCATCACGTAGAAGGGCTGGGCATTGGCACCAAACTTTTGGCTCTGAAGCCAGCTCCACTTGGCACCAACGGTGCGCAGGATTTTGGTCTCATCCTGACCTGTAGATACTTCCATAGGTTCTGCTAGTGGTGTCTTATCGTCTACGTAGAGCGATATGAGCACAAAGTCATCCGTCAGCATGTCGGCCACAGTAGGATCGGTCCATACGGCGGCCTCCATCTTACGGCAGTTCACACAGCCAAATCCTGTGAAATCTATCAATACGGGTTTACCCAGTGCTTTTGCAGCGGCCATGCCCTCGTCGTAGTCGGTGTATTTCGCCTCTACAGTTTTGGTGTTCAGATTGAAGTCCTGCGTGTTCATAGGGGGAGCAAAGGCACTTACAGCCTTACAGGGAGCTCCCCAAAGACCGGGTATCATATAGACGGCAAAGGCTAGTGACACTAATCCGCCCATGATGCAGACAACGGGCATGGGCTTATGCAGGTTGCCTCCAATCTCATCAGTCTGGAACTTAAGCCATCCGCAGAGGTATGCTCCCAGCAATGCGAAAATTACAATCCAGAGTGAGAGGAACACTTCGCGATCGAGCAGATGCCATCCGTAGGCAAGATCGGCAACGGAGAAGAACTTCAGCGCAAAGGCCAGTTCGATGAAGCCTAGCACGATCTTCAGTGTGTTCATCCATGAACCTGACTTCGGAGCCTGTTTAAGCCATGAAGGGAACATGGCAAAAAGGGTGAAGGGCAAAGCCAGAGCCACAGCAAACCCCAGCATGCCAAGGGCAGGGGCCAGCCAATTACCGCTGGTGGTGGTCTCTACCAGTAGCAGACCAATAATGGGGGCTGTGCATGAGAACGACACCAGCACCAGTGTGAAGGCCATGAGGAAAATGGATATCAGACCGCTGGTCTCTGTGGCTTTTGTGTCAACGCTGTTGGCCCAGCTCTCAGGCAGTTTGATTTCGAACCATCCGAAGAAGGAGAGTGCAAACACCACCAGAAGCAGGAATAGGAAGATGTTGAACACAGCATTAGTTGACATGGCATTCAGCGTGTCGCTTCCGAAAAGTGCTGTTACGAGCAGACCCAGTCCGAGGTAGATCACGATGATAGAGATGCCATAGGTGAAGGCATCGCGTATACCTTTCTTCTTGTCCGACTTAGCTCGCTTCAAGAAGAAGCTGACAGTCATGGGGATGATAGGCCAGATGCATGGCATGCATACTGCCAATAACCCGCCAATGAAACCCATTAATAATATGTATAGGAGCGAGTGGTCGGCAATAGCGTCGTTACCACCCATGGCGCGAAGTTCTTCAACTACAGGCGACCAGAGACTGTCGCTGCTTACTGTTTGTAGTGGCGTCATTATCGCTGCAGTGTCTGTATCCTCTCCTGAGAGGGAAGGGACAGGTGTGACTTCGTCTGTCACGTCTTCAGCCTTCTCTGTCTTTTCCTTAACTGTGGGACTCTTACCTTTCTGCTTGAAAGCGGCTTCTGACGGTGGTAGACACGCCTGGTCATTGCAAGCGCCGTATTCTAAGTAGCAGTCTATATCGTAGTCGGACTTGGTGAACTTTACTTTCTGAACGAAGGTGGCTGCCTGTTCGAAATAGCGAAGTTCCATCTCGAAGAGTTTGTCGTATTGCTTTATTTCCTTACCTCTTGCTTGTAGTTTCCCTATAGTCTCAACTCCATCCATCTTCACTGCATTAAAGGTCGCAGAGATGGGACCGTTGTTCCCAAGGTCTGTAGAGTAGACATGCCAGCCTGCGTCGATTTTTGCTGTGAAAACTATTTCCGCATCAGCACCACTTCCCGTTTTCAGCTGAGCCGAGAAATGAACAGGATTCGATATCTGTGCACTTATACCAAGTACAAATGTAAGGATTGCTATAGTCGTGATTAGTCGTCTCATCAATGTTTATGCTAAATTAATACCGAAATTGGCGTTCAAAGGTACGAAAATCCGTGCATATAAAGAGCATTTTATAATTTTTTAAAACAAAACTCTCGTCACAGAATACCAATAAGTTCCTGAAGCTTGGTTATCTCATAGGTGACGGGTTCTGGAGCAGGATAGTCTGGATACCGGTTGAAATAGGCTGTGTCGAGTCCTACTGCTTTTGCACCCAATATATCTGTGTTGAAGTTGTCGCCAATCATCAGTGTCGTCTCGGGCTTGGCTCCTGAAATCTTCATGGCATAGTCGAAAAACATCTTAGACGGTTTGTTGGCACCAGCATCTTCGCTCAGTATGATGCTATCGAAACGTCCGTATAGTCCACAGGCTTTCAGCTTTTTGTATTGCACCTCGTGGAAGCCGTTGCTGCAGATATGCATTCTGTAATTGTGCTTGCTCAGATAGCCAATCAGTTCTTGCGCGCCCTCCACCAAGCCTGGTTTTGTGCTGCAATAGCCCAGGAACAGGTCGCTTGCCATGCGACAATACTCTTCTGTTGGTTTCATGCCCTCTCCAAAACTCAGTGGTTTCCTGAATCGTTCTACAATCAGGTAGTCGCGGGTAATCTCTTCTTTCGAATAACGGGTCCACAAGTCGATGTTGGCTTTCCAGTATTCATCGTAGAATAGGGAAGGGTCCTTGAAATAACGTCCTAGTTGCAGGGTGTCAAAGAGTTCCTCCAATGCTATCACGGCATTGCCATGTGTGTCATAGAGGGTGTCGTCGAAATCAAGGAATAAGTCGGTATATCTCTTCATCTGCCAAGAAACTTTTGGTTCAGGTAGTCGTTGAAAGTCTCTCGGTAGTTGTCGCCAATGGGCAGATATGTGTCGCTGTCCATGATGACACGGTTCTTGTTCACCTCTTGTATCTCTTTTAGGTTGATGATATATGAACGATGTATGCGCATAAAGTCCTTTGGCAGTCGCTCTTCCATCTTCTTCATCGATAGCAGTGTGATGATGGGCTTAGGCTGACTTGCGAGGTAAATTTTCAGATACTCGCTCATGGCCTCCACATAGCGTATGTCGCTGATGGAGATTTTCACCACTTTGTATTCTGTCTTGATGAAAAGCGTATCGTCATCGTTTTTCTCTTCGGTTACAAGGGGGGCTGAGGAAACTGTCAGTCGCTCTTTCAAACGATTGGCAGCACGGGTGAAATCCTGTAGTCCGAAGGGCTTCAGCAAGTAGTCTACCGCATTCACCTGAAATCCTTCTACGGCATATTCCGAATAGGCTGTAGTGAATACGACCAAAGGTGGCACAGGAAGCGATTTTACGAAGTCGAGACCATTCAGGTCGGGCATATTGATATCACAGAAGATGGCATCTATCGGCTCCTTGTTTAGCATTTCCATTGCTTCGAGAGCACTCATGCATTCACCTTTCAGCTCTAGAAACGGCACTTTCCTTATATATGCAACCAGTTGCTGTAAAGCCAATGGCTCATCGTCGATGGCTAGTACTCTAATCATAATGGTATTGTTAATGTCACAGAATATGTATCTGACTTATCGTCAATGTTCAGCTGGTAGTTCTTACCATAGATAAGGTTCAGACGCTGCTTCACGTTACAAAGTCCCACACCTCCATGTTTATCTTCCTCTGCAGATTTTTTGCTGTTCGAACAGGTGAATGTCAGTTTCTCACTTACAGATATCGAGATGTCGATAAATGACTCTTGCTGATAACTGACACCGTGTTTAAAGGCATTCTCGACAAAGGTGATAAGCATTAGTGGTGGTACCTCCTTGTTGGGTATCGAGTCGGGGGCTTTCAGTGAAATGCTTACTTTGTCGGTATAGCGCAACTTCATCAGTGAAATATAGTTCTGAAGAAATGCTATCTCGCGGTCAAGCGTAACACAGGCCTTGTTGCCTTCGTAGAGTACAAAGCGCATCATCTTCGACAACTCGAGAATGGTTGCCTTGGCTTTTTCCGGGTCAATGTCCACTAGTGCGTGGATATTGTTGAGTGTGTTCATGAAGAAGTGAGGATTTATCTGATACTTCAGATACTCCAGCTGCTGCTCCAGATTTTCCTTCTCAAGCTCTGCTAAGTGCTTCTGGTCACCTTTCTGTTTAAAGTAGAGCTTTACGCCCAGGTTCATGCCCAGCATCAGTATCAGGATGACTATGGCTATGATATCGGGCTGGCCGAAGATCATTGGCGGATGTTCGCCGTTCATCCATCTGTTACGCATTCGAGGGTCTCCCTCCTCGAAATCGGGTGGTAACGGAGGGCGTTCTTCTTTAAGCTCGCGCTCTTCAACTTTTATATCGGGACGTTTGGTCCTTATCTCGTAGCGTGGACCATAATGGCGGAAGTTGGGACGGTGATTGTATCGGTATACTTGGAATAAGGCAATCACCACAATGCATAGAATGAAGTAGAGTGCCTTTTTCTGTTTGTATATCAGCAGAGGCGCCATCAGATGGTTGTGTATCAGGAAGACGACAAAAAACACGGCGTATAGCTTCCACACCGTGAATATCTCTCCCCAGTCGAAATCAATGTTGGTGTTGCTGGTGCGAATGGCAAGACTCAAGACTGGTGCTAAGAACAACATTGCCCATAGCACCAGATAAATGATGGTCTCTTGTTTCTTGTCTTTCTTAAACGACATCAGCGAACTACTTTCTTCGTCTTTCCTTTTTCTATAATAATATAGACTCCCTTCTGCAGTGTTCCCTTGGGCATCATGTGTCCGTTCAGGTCGTAGATGATTTCTTCTGCATCCTTTTCTGTTTCAATGTGGCCGATACTGGAAATGGCAGCCTTTTCAAGGATATTGGTTGTGTCGAAGCCTTGTGTGCCTCCTGTCATCGAGATGTTGCCATCGGCTTTCACACACTTGTCTGTCACGCTGGTCATGTTCAGTGTGCCACCTGTCATGTAGAAGTTTCCACTATCTTCGTCCTCATGATCTGTTGTGATTCCTGTAGGATTCGTAGGATCTTTGTATTCCACCTGTATGCCATCGTCGTCAGTACTTGTTATATTAATAGTACCACTCTGCATGAGGAAGTACTGTTGGCAATGGATGGCGTCTTTTTTAGCGCTGCTCACATTGATGGTACAATTCTTTACCGTTATGTATTCCTTGCTGTAGATGGCGTGGCGTATGTTGCTACTGATGTTGAGGGTGCCCTTTCCTGCAAACTCCGTATGCCCTTTGCTGTGGAAACAGCCTTTCGACTCAGGGTCTGTGGTTCCGTCGGCAAGGGTGTTGGTCGTCCCATTGGCAAGACTCACTTTGATGCGTTTTCCATTCTTGATATGTATGGCAGTACTGTCGGGATTGGTCAGCGTCAGTCCGTTCAACTGGATGGTGGCTTTGTATTCGCCCTCCATGTAAAACTCGCCATTATCACTCGTGCCATTCAGTTGATAGATAATCTCACCAGGGTTGGCAGATGATGTGGAACTCTGCACAAGTTTTACATGTGACGAGGTGCCGCTTGTACAACTGACATAATTGGTAATGTTGCTAGCAATCTCTACAGTAGCGGTATTGCCGCTATAAGTAATAGCCACCACATTATTGTCGATGGCTTTAGTTGAAAGTGTCGCCAGCAGAGTGGCGACACCGAGTAGTATTTTCTTCATCTAAATTATATACCGAGTCCTTTTTTAACTTTATCGGCAGCTGCGTCAACTGCCTCGCCTGCTTTCTCCTTGGCGTCCTCTTTCACCTCATTGGCTTTGTCTTCTACAGCCTTCTGAGCGTCTTCAGCAGCATCACTAGCTGCGTTTTGTATACCATCAATAGCTGAACTCAGACCACTTACAATGCTCTCTGCCGGAGCTGCTGTCAATGAACTGATAGCTGTGTTTACTGCTTCGTTGTCACCAGCAAAAGCCTTGATCTTGTCTGCGTTTTCTTTCAGGAAATCCTGAACCTTAGCAACATACTCCTTGGCTGCTTCTGGGTTCGTGGTGATAAACTCTTTAACCTTTTCGGTTACCGTAGCCAGAACCTCCTGAAGCTTGTTGGCATCCTGAGCCTCAATTTGCTCTGAGAGAGCTGAGGTAATCTCACTTACTGCTGCTTCAACATCGGGAGCTGCTGCATCAGCAGGAGCCTGAGCCTTGTTAGTACATGCTGCAAACGAAATGGCTACCATGGCCAATACTGCGAATAACACCTTTTTCATAATGCTTCCTTTCTTTTAATGATTAAACACTAGATGATTTACATGACTAAATCGCTTATGCGACCTTGATATTTGGCAACAAAAATACGTTTTTTTGAATAAGTTGATGCATGGAATTACTCTTTTTTATCTTTTTTTAGTAATTTTGCGCCCTATTTTCATGATTACATAATAGATTTAAGATGACAACATTAGCATTTAAGCCAAAGCTCTTTTCCACTTTGAGGAGTTATGACAAGCGTCAGTTTACAACCGATTTGCTGGCAGGTATCATTGTGGGTATCGTTGCTTTGCCATTGGCAATCGCCTTTGGTATCGCGTCAGGTGTGACGCCAGAGAAAGGTATTATCACTGCCATCGTGGCAGGTCTTATCATCTCCGTATTCGGTGGGTCAAAAGTCCAGATAGGCGGTCCTACAGGCGCCTTTATCATTATCATCTACGGAATTATCCAGCAGTATGGTTTTGAGGGACTCACCATTGCCACGCTTATGGCGGGCGTCTTTCTCATTATGTTTGGTGTGTTACATCTCGGCACTATCATCAAGTATATTCCTTATCCCATTGTGGTGGGCTTTACGAGTGGTATTGCCTTGACAATATTCACCACACAGATTAAGGATCTTTTCGGACTAACCATGACCTCTGTGCCCAGTGATTTTATCGAGAAGTGGGTTGCCTACATTGGTTCATTCCCTACTATCGACTGGTGGAGCGCTGCTATTGGTATTGGCTCTGTAGCTGTGATAGCCCTTTGGCCTAAGCTGGCTTTTACGAATCTGCTGCGTAAGTTGCCAGGAAGTCTTATTGCCATTATTGTGATGACTGTTGTGGCTCTGTTGTTGAAACTATATGCGGGTGTCGACACCATCGAAACTATTGGAGACCGATTCTCTATCTCTAATCAGTTGCCAGGAGCTCAGGTGCCCTCACTGACGTGGGACGTTATCAAAGGGCTGGTTTCTCCGGCAATCACCATAGCCATCCTTGGTGCTATCGAATCATTGCTTTCTGCTACTGTGGCTGATGGTGTTATAGGCGATCGTCATGATTCTAATACAGAGCTTATTGCTCAGGGACTGGCAAATCTCGCTTCGCCCATCTTCGGTGGTATCCCCGCTACTGGTGCCATTGCCCGCACTATGACCAATATCAATAATGGTGGCCGATCTCCTATTGCCGGTATTGTTCATGCTGCTGTATTGCTACTCATATTCCTGTTCCTTATGCCGTTGGCACAGTATATCCCAATGGCCTGTCTTGCTGGTGTTCTTGTCATCGTCAGCTATAACATGAGTGGTTGGCGTTCATTCCTCAGCATCATGAAGAACCCCAAGAGTGATGTGATTGTGCTTTGTGTAACGTTCTTGTTGACTGTTGTCTTCGATCTGACTATTGCTATTGAGGTTGGTCTTATCTGTGCTTGTCTGCTCTTCATGCGTCGCATGGCCGAGACCACGGATGTGAAGGTTGTCAGCGATGAGATTAATCCTGAGGAGGAAGACAGTGACTTCCAAATGGGTAACCTTGAGCATCTCACTATTCCAGAGGGTGTGGAGGTGTATGAAATCAATGGTCCCTATTTCTTCGGAGCAGGTAATAAGTTTGAGGAAATTATGGGTGCTCTGCGTCATCAGCATCCTAAGGTTCGTATCATTCGTATGCGAAAAGTGCCGTTTGTTGATTCCACAGGTATTCACAACCTGACGAATCTCTGTCTGATGTCGCAGGCTGAAGGCATTCAGGTGGTTCTTTCTGGTGTTAACGATCGCGTTCAGGCAGTACTCCACAAGGCAGGGTTCGATGCAATGCTTGGTGAAGAGAACATTTGTTCTCACATCAACTTGGCTCTTGAGCGTGCCAAACAGTTGGTATAATAAAACAAATCCCCGCCAAACGGCGGGGATTTGTTTTATTGGGAAATGAGGTTTTTGAAAGCAGACCCAAAGATGATATATTGGGTATTGCCAGCGATGGTGCCCTCGTTCTGTCCCCAGAGGAAGGGCCAGTCGTCGAAGTTCTCGAAGTGGTCTGGCTTACGGAACAGCAGTCCGGGAGCTACGTTACCAGGGATAGCAGAGAAGTCTGCACGGTTGTTCCCGTAGAATACCTGCTTAGGACGCGCAGCACCTACAACGGCTACAAACGAGTAGTTGTGGTAGGGGTGACAGCCATATAGCCAGTTGGGCACGCGATAAATCTCTTCTTTACTGATAATGTCGGGGAAATACAGATAAGCAAAGTTTACTGTAATACCAAAGTTCAGTATCATGTTCACACCAGCCCAGTTCCCGAGTCCTATGGGCACACCATAAGGATTCTGCTTGTCGAAGTCCTCAATATATGCTTTGTATTTCTCTACGTAAGGACGTAGCTTTTGTCTGTAGGCCTCGTCCATATATGGTACAGCGTCGAGGGCTGTCTGCAAATTGAAAGGCAGAGTCAGCTCGAGCGCATCCCATATCTGTTTCTCAAAGTTGTTGAGATACTGCTTTTCTTGGGTAGCGGCATAGAGCTGCAGGTTGGTCGACATTTCACCCAGTTCTTCGCGATTCTTCCTACTGCGCTCCATGAGTTTCAAACGCTTCTTGTCGGGCTTCTGTGCTCCAGCGTTTCTGCTTTCAATGCCGAGAAGCCAGTTGAAGTCCATTTGGTTCTGTGGGTTCTGTGCGCGCTTATTCAATAGTTCCGTCCCCTCTTTCATGAGTCGTTTCGACTGTACGAGGGCGCGATCTGCGAGTGCGTCATTATAACCTCTCAATGCACGACTTGCAGCAGCAAACATCGTAGCAGCACGCAGGTCAAGGGCAGGCTCACGTGAGGTGAAGGCCCACATGTCGTCAGGCGTACCGCTGCGCTTACCATCGGCCGACACCTCATAAGGTTTCAGTGAGGGATCGTAGTGCAATCCGTCGGTAATAGAGGCTGCATCACCCAGATGATGATAGTTGTCAAGTGCAGAATTCGAGAGAGTTTGTGCCATGTGTCCAATCTGTTCTGCCTGAGCTAGGAGATTTAGGACTCCATGCTCTATGAACTGTAGAATGTCGGGCACTCCGTCAGGACGATGCAGGTCTACATAACGCTGCTCCTCGCTCACAAAAGTCTCGTCGCGCTGAGGCTTGAACAACTCCCATGCACGGATGAAGTTCTCTACCACATTGATGTTTGCTCCCGTCTCGATGTCAAAGTCGCCGGCATCGAAGAAACCACCGATGTTTAGTCCGGGAATGAGTTCTAGAGGTTTGTATTTCGTATCTGTTGTTGGTCCTTGGCGATGTAGGTCGAAGTGATCGCTCTCTGGTGCCTGCAAATAGCCCTCCTTGAAGGGTTCACCATGCCAGGTACGATAGCCTTCGTTGACATACATGTGGTTCATGTGGATAGGCACCCATACATCGGTAGTCGCGTCGGTAATCTTATCGTAGACGTGGGCGTCAATCAAGAAGTTATTGGTCTTTGTATCAGCATACTGGATATAGTAGATGCCAGGTTCTTGGACGCTTGAGAAATCGAACTTCACATAATTATATTTAAAGTAAGAACCCCAAGTCTTTGTCTCGCCTTTGTAAGCAACCTCTGTTGTGCCATCATCTTTTATGCGGATAAGTGAGGCTGTAGGCTGTACCTTATCTTGCTTGTCGAGTTCAATGACAGCCACCTTGGGTTGATCTGGCACATAGCCTACTTGGCAGAAACCAATGTTTGGCTCACGAATCCAGCCTGGGATGGCATGAGGTTCTACAGTCCAGGTGACAACCTTGCCAGTCTTGCCTTTTGGCAGAACACTGCGCAGCACAAACCAACCGTTCTGAGCCAGCATGCGACCATCGTACAGTTTCAATTCTGAGTCGGTACTACTGATGCGGATCATGCGTTCGGGCGCATCAGTTGCCATGACGATGGAGTGACCTGTCTCGAGAGGTAGCGGATCGACAAAGCGATTAGTGCCTCGGTCATCATAGGTCTTGAAGCCTTTGAACTGTCGGGGTTTCTCGCTGTTTGGACGTGCGATGGTCTGACTTGTCGCGTAGCGAGGGAATCGGTTCAAGCGTCCGTCCATCGTAAATGTCTTGAGCCAGTATTGAGATGGCAGGAACTCGAGGTTGAACCCCGCCTCGCCAGCTATGGCATCAGGAACAGGCTGATCGAGCCAGACGGCAATCTCTACAGCCTTCCCTTTGGCAGTTACAACTACGCGACTGTCGAAGTTGTAGTCCTCATAGCGTAGGCCGACCTCGATAGAACCATTCTCCTTGTCGACTTTCCGACTGGTCATCTTGGGCACCAGATCCCATTGCTCTGGGGTGTTGTTCAAACGAACGGCACCACCTTGAATGGTACGTATGCCATGGTGAATAATCTCAATGCCAGAGTTCTTCTCGTCGTTGAAACCACCATTGAAGCTGTTGCTATAAACAAGAATATTGACACCTTGACGTTCAAAGTATTCAAGGTCGTTAAGTTTCAGGTCTTGCCCGCTGCTAATGTTGGCAGCGAGCAAGATCATTGATAAAAGCAGCAGTTTCTTCATGTTGTTATATATGTTGTTAGTTCTTGTGTATGATAGTGTTTACTTGCTTCACAAGTGCTTCCGAAGATTCTGGCTCGCAGGGCTGGAGATACCAGCGTACTGTCCAGCTGAGTTGCTCTTTGGGCTTTAATGTCGTGTAGGCTCCCTGACTCTCCAGTTCAATGTAGGTCTTGCCTCTGTTTACATAGACCTGAATCTCGGCTTCGCCTGGGGCAGGCTGTGAGGCGTCAAGATTGTCGAAACGTTTCACCAACAGCAGACCATTTCCCTTATTACAGTAAGCCAGCCATCCCTGGCCATCGGCATTAACCTTGCGGTTGTCGTTAGCTTCGTCGGGTTGATACCATGATACACCATTGGCCGACTGGAAGTTCATAAGACCTGCAGGCCAGATGCTGTCAGCAGGGGCATCGAAGAAGATGAGGCTTGCGTCGTTGGGAACGCGTGTGATTTCCCATGGAGCCACCTGACGTGTCTCGTCGCTCTCATTAATAATATAATAGGTGATGACGAAGGCCTTGTCCTTCTCGTCGGTAGCAAACTCCTTGCGGATGCTATATTTCAGTCTCTCGTTTATGCCGCTGGTCATGGTGAGCACATCGCCTTCCTGCTTTACCTCGTAAGGCTTCTTGTCGTATTCGGGTACAGGAGGCCAGTTCCACTCTTTCTGGGGACTTGTCCAGAATGTGCTGCCAAAGGTCTCTGGCCATTTCATTTGAGAAATAACTTCCTTGTCGTCGTACTTCAAAGAGAGAATCTTACCACCTTTGTTGGCATCGATTACCATGGTCATCTGCCCATTCTTAATGGTGTATTTACCCTCATTGTCGTTCTGCACATCAGCAGCAAAGGCCGATGTGGCTGTAAGTCCTATGGCAATAGCCATGAGGAGAGATGAAAATAGTTTTTTCATAAAAGGTCCTTTTATTTGTTGATAATAACGTTATTAACTATTTAACGCGGGAAAGGGGGAAAAGTAAAAGCACCATGATGCTAATTTATAGAACATTAACGTTATGGCTTTGTGAGTTCTCCTACTTATTCGTACCTTTGTACCCTCATATGGATAGACTTTGGAATAGAAACTATTGTAAGGTGATGGCGGCGAACTTCTCGCTGTTTTTTGCTTTTTATGTGCTTACTCCGCTATTGCCCCTCTACCTGAGTGAGCATTTCGGGGCAACAAAAGACGTGATAGGCCTGGTGCTTTCGGGCTACACCATCACCGCACTGCTATTCCGCCCCTTCAGTGGCTATGTGGTTGACTCATTCCCACGTAAGACCGTACTGATGATAGCCTTTGGGGGCTTTGCCATCTTCTTTGCCGGCTACTTAGCTGCATCGACGTTGTTATTGTTTACTATTGTGAGAACACTGCATGGCGGTCCTTTTGGCATGCTGACGGTATCGAACTCGACGGTAGCTATTGATGTGCTGCCATCAAGTAGAAGGACAGAGGGAATAGGCTACTACGGCCTGAGCAACAATCTGGCCATGGCATTGGCTCCCACCATTGGCATCTTTATATATCAGCTGACCGATAGTTTTGTTTTCCTGTTTTGGCTGGCTCTGATTGTGGCATGTGGCGGGTGGCTGATAGACGCTACGGTGAAATTGCCGAAGAAGGAGATCGTCAGGGACAAATCACGCCTCTCACTCGACAGGTTCTTCTTGGTGCGTGGCTGGCTGTTGGGCGTAAATATGATGGCATTCGGCTTCAGTTTCGGCGTGTTGAGCAACTATCTGGCCATCTATGGCAAGGAGGTAATGGGCATCACTGGTGGTACGGGTACCTATTTCATGCTCTGCTCGGTAGGCTTGATTCTTTCACGACTGCAAGGTGGCAGGGCTTTGAGAAAGGGGCGACTGACTCATAATGCGGGTTCGGGCATGGTGATTTCGCTGGTTGGTTATACGCTGTTTGTATTGCTCCCTACATTGATGCCTGAGAATCATACAGCCATTATGGCTGGGTATTATGGTTCGGCCCTGCTTATCGGACTGGGTAACGGTCACATGTGGCCTGCGTTTCAGAATATGACCATCAGCGTGGCCAGCAACAGACAGCGTGGCACTGCCAACTCCACGATACTGATTTCGTGGGATCTTGGCATGGGACTCGGTATTCTTCTGGGTGGTATTATCTCTGAGCTGTTGGGCTATAGCTCTGCCTTTTGGACGGTGGTGATAGTCAATGCGTCGGGTGTCGCCTGCTTCTTTTTAGCCACGAAGGCCTTCTTCCTCTCTCGCAACAACAATCCTTCAGTAAGATAAACCCTATCTCGGCGACAACAAAACAAATTGTTCGGTTGTCGCCGAGACGGTCTTCTCAACTGCTTAAGGAATTTATCTGAGTGCCTCGAAGAGCCTATCGAGCGCCTCGTCAGCATTGCCATTAGCCTCATTCAGGAGCGTCACAAACTTGGAACCTATGATGGCACCAGCCGCATTATCCTGTGCTGCCTTGAGGGTCTGGGCATTGCTGATGCCAAAACCAATCATACGCGGATTGCGCAGATTCATCTGATTGATGTGACGGAAGTATTCCTGCTTCTGCTCATCGAAGCTCTTCTGAGTACCTGTGATAGAGGCCGAAGATACCATGTAGATGAACCCGTCGGTGTGCTCGTCGATGAAGCGGATGCGCTCTTCGCTGGTCTCTGGGGTGATGAGCATGATGATGCGCAGGTCGTATTTGTCGGCGATGGGCTTCACGATGTTCAGATAGTCGTCGAAAGGCAGGTCGGGGATAATGGCGCCGCTAACGCCTGCCTCGACACATGACTGACAGAACTGCTCAATGCCATAGTGGAGGATGGGATTGAGATAGCCCATCAGTACGAGCGGAATCTGTACCTCATCTTTGATAGCCTGCAACTGCGAGAAGAGCTTTTTGAGACTCATACCATTCTTCAGCGCCTGAGTAGCAGCGCTCTGAATAACAGGGCCATCGGCCAAGGGGTCGCTGAAGGGAATGCCAACCTCAATCATGGCAATGCCCCGGCGCTGCATGGCGAGAATAACGTCGGCAGTACCTTCGAGTGTCGGACAGCCTGCGCAGAAATAAAGGCTCAGTAGCTTCTCATTGCCACGTTGGGCGAAGAGTTGATTGATCTTATTCAATTTGTTCATAATGCTTGGATAAATTCTTTTAGTGTTGAAACATCTTTAAGGGCAGGACTGAGCTCGAAGCGTGAGTTCAGGTCGATACCGGCAAACAGAGGGTGGTGGATGGCATTCACACGGGCTGCGTCATCGGGGGCAATGCCGCCACTCAACAAAAACGGTGTCTTGCCATCGTACGCCTTGAGTACGCTCCAGTCGAACTTTTCACCATTCCCTCCTACGCATTTTCCTTTTGTGTCGAAGAGGAAATAGTCGACTTTTCCCTCGTAAGGCGCACAGGCTGCGAAGTCGTCGGCTGTAGCTATGTTGAAAGCCTTGATCAGACGGTAGTCGCATAATTCTGCCGCATAGTCGGCCGATTCCTTACCGTGTAGCTGTATGAAATCGAGTTGGTATGCCTTGGCTATTTCTTTCACCTTAGCCAGTGCCTCGTCGACAAACACTCCTACACGCTTGCATCTGGTGGGCATATAGCTTGGGCGCTCAGCTACGTAACGGCTCGACTTAGGCCAGAAAATGAATCCCATGAGGTCGACACCCAGGGCCTCGACTTCGCGGATGTTGTCTGCATCGCGCATGCCGCATACTTTGACGAGCATCATGCTGCTTTATGAGTTAAGTTCGGCAAACTTCTTGAAGGTGCGCAGGGCTGCGCCGCTGTCAATGCTCTCGCGGGCAATCTCCACGCACTCCTCGATGCTCTTCTGTCCCTTCTCCAGCACCTGGATACCGAAGGCGGCATTAGCCAGCACGATATTCTTCTGGGCGGGCAGAGCACGGTTCTCAAGTACGGCGTCAAAGATCTCTGCGGCCTCTTCCTCGGTGGCTCCGCCAACAAGCTCCTCGGGCTTAGCAATCTCGAAGCCAAGGTCCTGTGGTTTGAAGATGCGCTCGTACTGCTTGGTGGTTACCTTGAAGTCGCCAGTGAGCGAAATCTCGTCGTAGCCATCGATAGAGTTCACGATACCATAGTCAATGCCAATCTTCTGGTAAACCTGATTGTAAAGACGCATCTGGTCGAGGTTAGCCACACCAAGCAGCTGGCACTGGGGCTGAGAGGGGTTGACCAGAGGACCGAGCAGATTGAAGATGGTGGGGAACTGCAGGGCCTTGCGGATGGGACCGACAAACTTCATGGCCTTGGCAAAGAGCTGGGCGTGGAGATAAACGATGCCAGCCTCGTTGAGCGAGCGGTTAAGACGGTCGATATCGTCGGTGAACTTAACGCCGTGATGTTGGATGACGTTTGATGCGCCGCTGACAGAGGTGGCGGCATAGTTGCCATGCTTGGCCACCTTATAGCCTGCACCTGCAATGACGAAGCACGATGTGGTTGAGATGTTAAAGGTATTCTTGCGGTCACCACCTGTACCCACTACATCGATATAGCGGTCGCAATCAAGAATGGCCGGTACGCCTGTTTCTAGGATACCATCACGAAAACCAAGCAGTTCGTCAACAGTCACACCACGCATCTGGAGTGCAGTCAGCAGAGCGGTAATCTGTTCTGTGGGATACTCACTCTGAGTGATACCAATCAGAATGTTCTTCATTTCTTCACGAGACAGTTCCTCGTGGTTCAGCATCCTGTTCAGGATGTCTTTCATTGTCTGTGCCATATTTTAACCTTTTTACTTTTTTACCTTATTATGCCTTTTTTACTTTTAACTATTATAGAAACATCCAGTTCTGGATCATCTTCTTACCGTCGGGGGTTAGTACACTCTCAGGATGGAACTGAATGCCACGAACGTTGAGCGTCTTGTGACGAAGTGCCATAATCTGACCTTCGTCGCTCTCTGCTGTGATCTCCAGACAGTTGGGCAGTCCCTCCTTAGAAACCACCCATGAGTGATAGCGACCTATGGTGATGTCACGCTCGATACCGCTGAAGATGGGATCGTCAGCCACGATGTGACAAGGGGTTGCTACGCCATGGAAGACGTCTGAAAGGTTCTCAAGCTTTGCACCAAACGCTTCGCCGATGGCCTGATGGCCCAGGCATACGCCAAGAATCGGTTTCTTACCAGCGTATGTTTTGATAACATCGAGCAGCAGACCAGCCTCGGAGGGGATGCCGGGGCCTGGTGAGAGGATAATCTTATTGTAGGCTTCGAGCTGTGACAGTTCGAACTGATCGTTGCGTAGAACGGTTACCTCAGCGCCCAACTCCTTAACTAAGTGACTCAGGTTATAGGTAAACGAGTCGTAATTATCAATAATAACAATCTTCATAATCTTACATTTTTTCAGCCATTAATATTGCACGACGCAGAGCACCGAGTTTGTTGTTTACTTCTTGCAGCTCATAATCCTCATCGCTCTTAGCAACGATACCGCCACCTGCTTGGAACCAGAGTTCTCCATTGCGAGAAACAAAGGTGCGGATGGTGATGGCCTGATTGAGTGAACCATCCAGACCTATGATACCTATGCAACCGCCATATGCTCCGCGATTGTGGGGCTCGTATTCTGAAATGAGTTGCATGGCACGTACCTTAGGCGCTCCTGAGAGAGTTCCGGCAGGGAAGGTGTCGATAAACGCTTTGATGGGGTCGGCACCTTCATCAAGTTGACCGCTGACACGCGAGACCAGATGGATGACGTGGCTGTAGTACTGAAGGTCCTTATAGAAGTCGACCTTCACATTGTGGCAGTTGCGACTCAGGTCGTTGCGGGCCAGGTCTACCAGCATCACGTGCTCTGCGTTCTCCTTGGGATCGTTGCGCAGATACTCGGCTCCTTGACGGTCTGCCTCTGCATCGCCAGTGCGCTTGGTCGTACCGGCAATAGGGTCGATATATGCCGTGTTGCCTTCTACACGACAATGGGTCTCTGGCGAGGAACCGAAGATGCGGAAACCTCCGAAGTCAAAGTAGAACAGATAGGGTGAAGGGTTGATGCTTCTCAGGGCGCGGTAAAGCTTGAAGTCGTCACCCTCGTATTTCTGGATAAAACGACGACTGAGTACGATCTGGAACACGTCGCCGCGCAGGCAGTGCTGAATACCCCGACGAATGTTGGCTTTATGCTCCTCGTCGGTCAGCGTGCTCCTGACATCGCCGACAGGGTGGAAGTCGTAGGCCTTTACGCTAGCCTTGTTCATGGCACGAAGCACGTTGTCGATGTCTTCGGCATCGCCAAGAGTTACCACCTTTAGCGTGTTGTTATGATGGTCGAACACGATCACCACCTTATATAATATATATAGCAGGTCGGGGGCATCGTTCTTTGCCTGAGTCTCGTCTTTTACGGGGATATCCTCGAAATAGCGAACGGCATTGAACGAGGTATAGCCGAAAAGTCCGCATGCCTTCGCATCCTCACCGTTCACCTCAATGTGGTCGATGAGCTGGTGGATGGCCTTGTCAGACCTATATGTCTTGTTTACCTCATGTTGAAAAGTGGAGCCGTTGGGATAAGTCACAGTGGCAATGCCATGACCAATGGCCACACTGGCAATGGGGTTAAGTCCGATAAACGAGTGGGAGTTATTACTGTCGTGATAGTCTGAGCTCTCCATGAGTGCACTCTGTGGATAGAGGTCACGCAATCTCATATATACGCCAACAGGTGTATATAGGTCAGCCAGAATTGTGCGACTTGTCGTGGTATATTTAAAAGTTTCCATATTCCTTAGCCATTTGTTTGTTGTTCAAGTAAGTCTCTACATCTTTGTCTCCTCGTCCGCTCACGGTGAGTACGACGACATCGTTGGGCTGGAACTTCAGTTTCTTCAACGCAGCGATGGCATGCGCACTCTCAATAGCGGGGATGATGCCCTCCATGCGAGTCAGTTCGTAGCCGCCATAGATGGCTTCGTCGTCATTGATGCTCAGTACCTGAGTGCGACCTTGCTTGGCCATATTACAGTGCATTGGTCCAACACCTGGGTAGTCCAGACCAGCACTGATGGTGAAGGCTTCCTCTATCTGGCCATCTTCGTTTTGCATGACTAGCATCTTAGCGCCATGCAGTATTCCTGTCTTGCCTTTATGTATGGTTGCTGCCGTGTGGTTGGTCTCCCAGCCATGGCCTCCTGCCTCTGCCAGAACAATCTTCACTCGCTCGTCATCCATGTAGTGGTAGATGGTACCGGCGGCATTGCTTCCGCCTCCTATACATGCTATGAGATAGTCAGGGTAGTTGCGCCCCTCTTTCTCTTCAAGTTGCCATTTGATTTCCTCTGAGATAACACTCTGCATCTTTGCCACGAGGTCAGGGTAGGGATGAGGCCCCATGGTAGACCCCACAATGTAGAAAGTGTCGCTGGGATGACAACACCAGTCGCGAATGGCCTCACTGCAGGCATCGCTCAGTGTCATGTTACCTGTACGAACAGGATGCACCTCAGCTCCCAGCATCTTCATGCGCTCTACGTTAGTGTGCTGTCGTTCCACATCTGTAGCACCCATAAACACTTCGCATTTCATGTTCATCAGCGCACAGACTGTTGCTGTGGCCACACCATGCTGTCCTGCACCAGTCTCGGCAATGATGCGTGTCTTCCCCATTTTCTTAGCCAGTAGAATCTGTCCGATGGTGTTGTTGATCTTGTGGGCACCTGTGTGGTTTAGGTCTTCACGCTTCAGATAGAGTTTGCAGCCATACTCCTCACTCATTCGTTTGGCAAAGTAGAGGGGTGACGGACGTCCTACATAGTCCTTCAGTAGGGCATGATATTCCTTCTTGAACTCCTCCGACTCAATGATCGGCAGATAGGCTTCCTGTAGGTCGTGAACGCATTTGTAGAGAATCTCTGGCACATAGGCGCCTCCAAACTCTCCGTAGAAACCGTTTTTGTCAACTTGATAATTGCTCATATTCTTATTTGTTTTATATTGAATCCCTGTTTAAACTTTAAAAGGCCCGTCGTAAGAACGACAGGCCTTTTATTATTTCTTGTACAAACTCAGGTACGCGGCTATCTTCTCACGATTCTGTTAATCTTGAGTTGCGCCACCACCAATTGTTTGCTGATATAATCATTTTGTTCTAATTTTGCTATTTTTGTAACGTTTCGGCTGCAAAGTTATGTATTATCTTTCAATCTGCCAAATTTTTAGGCGTTTTTTTGATAACTTTTTTATTTGGTGCCATTGATTGTATAGTCGAGGGCTGCTCCGATGGCTGTGCAATACTGCGAATATTTGGGAATATGGAAACGGATATTGTAGAGTGTCTCAAGGGCAGGGAATACCTCCTTGCATTGGGGCAGTAGCGACAGATTACCAATGAGTACGAAGTCGCGGATGTCACTGCCGAGCGAAGCGAGCCAGGCGGCTGATCCTATCGACTGTAGTACCATGTGTATGAGACCGGCGGCAATATCTTCCTTTGAAGCATCACTCTTGGCGTTGGCAAAGTTCGATGCTGTCGTGTCCATTGTAAGTCCGGGAACGGGGATTGCGCTGATATCGCCGATGGTCAGGTCGATATGGCGTATATTGCCATGCTTGGCCATCTCTGCCACTTGTTTGATATCGCTGGTGTTGAGCATGATTCGAGCCAATCCTTGCAGTGTTCCGCCTCCAACGCCGATACCACCTATATGCTTCATCTCGTTGCCATCGCATTTCACGAACGATGTACCTGTTCCCATAGATACCACGATGGTGTGATCGAGTTTTGATTCGAAACGAGCCCCGAGGCCGTCGGCAACAAATTCTTCAGACTTGGCTGTTGGTAGTCCGTAGATGGGTTGATCGATATAGGCGGCTCCTACACCAGTCAGCATCACCTGCTCAACCTCTTTCAGGTCGATGTCGTTATCGTGCAGGTATTTTCCGAAGGCACCATAAAGAGATGTGATGGGGTCGGCAGCTGTGATATGAATCGGAGCCGATACCTTACCGTTCTTAATTCCTACAATCTTTGTGGTCGAGATGCCCACATCAATACCAATAACTATACCCATACCCATATTGCTTACTGTTTAGGTTATAAAGAAAAAACCCGGCCGCCATTATGCGAAACCGGGCTAATGAAAGGAGGAGTGGTACCTCCAGGAATCGAACCGGGGACACACGGATTTTCAGTCCGATGCTCTACCAACTGAGCTAAGGCACCATCATGTCAATTTGCAATTCCTTTCGT
>Ga0310696_10002845_pt1 | contig 22317 bp, 11 predicted proteins | sample AusTroGonzalo_MG_4_FD_203885 | JGI IMG/M metagenome (GOLD analysis project Ga0310696, IMG submission 203885) | Bovine rumen microbial communities from tropical cattle in Woodstock, Queensland, Australia - Gonzalo_02 (v2) (version 2) | ecosystem: Host-associated > Mammals > Digestive system >...
CCCTTGTAGCCAGCCTGTCCGTAAACCAGTCCCTTCAGACCGACACGGGCACGCACCTCATCGACCTTAGCGATAGCCTCGTCGAGACGACCACACTGGGCCAGACACTCGGCATACATCAGCAGCATTTCGTCGTAGGAGAGATAAACCCACTGGGTGTACTTGCCGTAGTACTCCTGACCGAGGTAGTACTTGATGACACCATAACCGGTGGCAAAACGGGCAATATCCTTCTCGGTAACAAACACATTACCATTCTCATCGACATCGGCAGCATCCTTACCTTCGTGCTCACCACCAACCCAGAGTTCATAAACATCGCCTTCGGGTTTGCCAGTGGTCCAGTTCAACGAAAGTGTCTGGCTGCAGACGATGGCATTCTCATAAAGACGCGGGTCGCGGCTGGCCGTCTTCTGCGTCACCTTACCACGGGTCCACTTATAGAACAACTGGCCCTTATCGCCACCGATCTTACCGTTCAGCGAGTCGACATCCCAGTCGAACGGCGTACCGTCGCTCCAGGGGAACATCTCGACATACTCCTCAGTGGGACAGTAGGAATGACGGAACGGACCATTGCTGGAACCGAAAGGTCCTACGAAGTTAGCCCACTGGTAAGAAGCCTTCTGGCTGGTCTGACCCGTCACACGCGTACAATGGATAATCTCGCGGCTACCCTGATAGATATAACCCATACGGTAGGCCTGACGATAGTCCTCGGGTTTGTTGCCTGTAGCCTGGTTCAACTGATACCAGTTACCGTTAGCCTCGTTGCTCTTGAAGAAGTCCTCACAGGCAGCGAGGGCACGCTCCCAGCGCTCCTGCTTGAAGTTGCCGTGCCAGACGATACCATTCTGCTCTGCCTCGGTAGAGCCGTCGTAGTAAGGTTTGTCGTCATTATAAAGCGGTGAGGCATTGAAGAGCAGGATCTTGGCCTTCAGAGCCTTGGCGGCAGCAGCCGTCCAACGGCCTGTATTGTTCTCGGCATCGGTATCAATGGTGTTGCCGTTATAAGCCCAGAGCAGGTCGGGGATAGCCTCGTCGAGCAGACCCACCATGAAGTTTGCGGTCTCCTCGGCTGTGGCACGAGTTGTCTCATAGGTTCCCTCCAAACCAGTATAGGTATGATCCACGATGGGCAGACCACCATAGATGGAGTAGAGGTCGAAATAGCGCATGGCGATGATACACTTCGCCTGGGCCACCATATTCTTCTTCTCAGCATCGGTCAGGCCAGGCACATTGTCGATGTTGTCCATCAACAGATAACAACGGCGTACTGTCTCCCATACAAAGTCGTGGGTATAAGAGATCAGCGGATGGTCGGTGTTGGCTATATCAGCCGACGTCAGCAGACCACCGTAGTACTTACCGTAGGCAGCACCATTGCTGAAATGCTGCTGGTAGCAGTCGGTCAGCGCGTCCATCTTCGTATTCCAGTAACTGGCACTCCAAGGGGCCTCGGTGGGATTCTTGAAGGGCAGACCATAGTACTGCAGCACATAGCAACCTACAAGGAACTGCTTGGTGTATTCGGCACTGGCAAACACCGTGTCGAGTGAGACAGTTCCACCAGGAGCCTTCTCGATGAAGCTGTCGCCGAACTTCACATCGTCGGTACATGCCGTAATAGCCATGCTTCCGATGATCAGCGACACAACCCCTGTTACGATTTTATGATGTAGTTTCATATCTTTTACTTTTTTACCTATTTACCTTTTCACTTTTTCACCTTTTCTCAGAATCCAAGTTTGATACTTGCAGTGTAAGTACGCTGAAGCGGATAAGACGGCGTTGTGCTGGCACGGGCCTCAGGATCACCGAACTTATACGGTGTCAGGGTGAAGAGGTTGTAACCGCTGAGTGCCAACTGGAGTCCAGTCAGACCCAACACCTTCATAAACGGGAACTTGAAGTCGTAGGCAATCTGAATGGTCTTCAGACGCAGATACTTCGCATCCTTCTCAAAGAGCGTGCTGCCGGCATAGTTCTGGTTGGCATTCTCCCAGGTAGCACGCGGATATTCGGCATCCTGCGAGGGATTATCCACCGTCCAGGTGTTGTCGAGGTGATACTGCAACAGACCACCATCGAGCACTGTCGAACGGTTCTGGAACGGACGACGGAACACATCGCCAAGTACACGGCTCACAGCCCAGGCACCAGTCAGTTGGGCGCTGAACGAGAACTGCTTGTAGTACAGGGCGAGGTTCAGACCGGCGATATACTGAGGATCGTCGGTATAACCATAGTCGCGACTCTGGTCGTTGGCATTGATCTCACCGTTCTTGTCGAGGTCGACGAATACGGGATCGCCAGGATAGAGTGTGGGAACGAGTTGTGTGGGGAACGGAGAACCGAACTCTTTCTCATAGTCGGCTTCAGCACCCTGATAGTAGTATTTCCAGAACTTATACTGCAGACGGCTGCCGATACGACGGCCTGCGGTATACATATAGTCATTCTCCTGAGGCGACTGACGGTCCTCGATGATCTCATTCTGGTTGTGAGATACGTTCAACTTCACCGAGTAGCGCAGATCCTTTCCGATCTTGTCCTGCCAGTTCACAGAGACTTCCCAGCCCTGACTGTCCACAATACCGAAGTTGGTATAAGGAGGATTGAATCCGAGGAATCCAGGAATCGTCCAGTCCTGAGCCAAGATGTCGGTACGATGCTCCTTATAGTAATCGAACACCAGACGCAGACGATCATCGAAGAAGTTCATATCGAAACCGTAGTCCTGCTTGAAGGCCTTCTCCCAAGAGACGTCGGGGTTGTTCTTGGCACTCTCGTAGGCACCCTTTGTTGCCGTACCATTCTCGACGCCAAAGATATAGGCGAAGGCGGGCTCGTTCACACTGGTATAGGTGAAACGGTCGAAGGTGTTGGTCTGGTTCACGATATAGGGGTCAGACATATACATGAAACGGGAGAGTCCGCTACGCACCTTATCATTACCTACCAAACCCCATGAAGCACGGAGCTTCAGGAAGCTGACGTATTTCTTCAAGGGCTTGAAGAAGGGCTCGTCGCTGACCACCCAACCCACAGAACCTGCGGGGAAGGAACCGAAACGCTTGCCAGGGGCGAAGTTCTCTGAGCCATTGTATCCAAAGTTCACCTCGGCCATATAGCGGTTGTTCCAGTCGTAAGTCACACGGCCCACAAAGCCAACATACGTACGGGGGATATCATTATAGTCAGAACTACCATAATAGTATTCCTTACTCTGGTTATAAAGAGCCAAGGCGGTAATGGTGTGCAGACCGAACGAACGGTTATAGTTCAGCGACCCCTCAGCATACCAGTTACGTCCCTTTCCTGCAGCCGCATTGCTGTAGACAGGTTCGGTATTATCGCCGCTCAGACGGTATTGGATCTGCTCCTGCACCTGTCCGTTCTCGTCCACCCACTTATGATAGACCGGTGTATAGGTGGCAGCAGAATTGGTAATCTCCTTACGCACCTGATAGGAGCTGTTATAGCTTCCTTTCAACTTCAAGCTCAGACCCTTGGTAATGAAGTCGAGCTTTTGGTCGAGAATCAGGTCCATCTGGAGCTTATTATTATTATAATGGAACGCGCCAGGCTGACTCATGGCATAAGCCATCGGAGTGCTGGTGCTGAAAGGCAAGATCAGTGCCTTCTCTCCCGGCACGTCGTTGATATTATCCGACTCTGCCGTACTGGTCACGATATACTTGCCATCCACAAAGCCCGGGCTGCTGAAAGGCGATGCCCAGTACATCTCACGGATCATCTGATCAGACGACTGACCAGTATGTGGTTTACGAGACTCATCGATCTTACCCGATATGTTAAAGCTAATCTGAGTAGTCTTGGTCACGTTGATATCAAGATTCGTACGATAGTTGAAACGCTGATACTGATAGCCGTAGTCATAAGGACGGTCAAACTCCTCGAAGATACCATCCTGAGTGAACATACCGGCAGAGATGAAGTACTTCACCGTCTTGTTACCACCCGAGATATTCACGTTGTGCTGCTGTTGCAGGGTGACATCCTTCATCAGATAGTCGGTCCACTTCATGCTCGGGAAACGAATGGGATCCGAGCCGTCCTGGAACTTCTGCAGAATCTCATCGCTGAAATACGGTTCCTTGCCGTCGTTGCGACGCATTTGGTTGTGGAAGGTGGCATAGTCGTAACTGCTAGCCTGCTCGACCATCTTAGTCGGTGTCAGAGCTGAGAACGACACATTGAACGAAATCTTTGCCTTACCCTCGGCACCACGCTTGGTGGTGATGAGCACCACACCGTTGGCACCACGCACACCGAACACTGCGGTAGCAGAGGCATCCTTAAGAACCGTCACACTCTCAATCTCGTTGGGGTCGATATCCCACATGTCACGTTCCACACCGTCGACCTGAATCAGTGGTGAGGAGTCGTTCCACGTTCCCTGACCACGGACGAAGATCTGGGCAGCATCGCTACCCGGCTCACCCGAGGTCTGCACGGTGGTCACACCCGAGAGTTGACCAGCCAGCACGTTGTTGACAGAAGACACTGGCGTGCGGGTCAATTCCTCTGACTTAACAGAAGAAATAGCACCTGTCACAGTCACCTTTTTCTGAACACCGTAGGCCACGACCTCGACACCCTGCAGCATTGTCGACTCTTCCTCGAGCGTCACTTTCATGCCGTTGGCAGCCTTAACGATCTGCTCTTTGTAACCGACGAACGTGATCTTCAACTGTGTACCGGGCTTGACCTTCAGCGTAAAGTTACCATCGAAATCGGTAACCGTACCCGTCGTTGTCTGAGCACCGACCACAAGGACGCTGGCGCCGATGACAGCCTCACCCGTATTGTCGACGACTGTACCGCTGATGGATTCCTGCTGCTGCACAGCCTGTACAGCGGCAAGGTCGGAATGCATCCCGGCAGAGTGCTCCGTCTGTTCGGCCTGGCCGTTTTGCACGGCAAAAATCATAGCCGACAGCATGACCACAACACGTAGGGCCTTACCATTGATTAACCTTAATTTGTTCATACAATCGTTATTTGTTATTTGTTTATTGTCGTTTGATGGGTATCACAAGCGTAATTATCGGTTGCAAAAGTACAAATTATATTTAGATTACGCCACATCCAAACCCCTCGAAAGATGATATAAATCAAAAATTATAGTTGATTTGCCAAAAATTGGGGGTAGAAGGCTCATTTTTGGGTGTTAAGGCAACACTTCCAACATGTAAATGGCATCCAAGCTCCATAATGCAGCGTTATTTGTGCTGAGTCCGCGGAGTTCATCCAGGGGTGCTGGCACCTCGGGAGGAAGAATCGCATGAGGGGCATCAGCCAACTGCAGACCATGATCACCTTCACCCCACAGCGCCTCCCACGTGGACTTCATCCGCTTCGGATCACGATCCTGCCAGGCGGCATAGGCCTCCAGACGGCGCACGGGGAAGTGGTTACGGCGGATCTCGGCAGCCATATTTTTGTATCTTCTTGCGAAATCGAGCCATGTGCGTTCAAAGGCCTTGTCCTGCACCAGCGGCATCAACTCGTTCATCACCTCGAAGCCACCCATAATCGTCATCAAGTGATTGGTAGAACGCACCGAGGGGTCGCCATCATAGGTAATCCGTCCCGTTGCTGGGTCATAGCCCTTCGCCAGATTGCCAGTGAAGATGCCATCCTCAAATGATGCAATCGACTGCAGACCCGTCAGGATCTTATCCCGATAGTGGCGGGTTCCGAAGCGTTCCCATTCCGTCATCCAGTTGCCGGCATAGGCCAACCAATCCGGACCAACCCTCAGTCTGGCAGGTGCATTGCACGGATACTGACTACGGGGTTCGGCCAACCGCATTGGGTCGAGATGCAACAACAGAGTATCGGCATCGCGCTGGGCCGACATCAGATCACCCATCCGCTCATCGGTAGTCAGATAATAATAGAATCGGTTGAAGGCGGCCTGACTGATACGGGCCTCCTTGGCACCACAGCCCCAATGGCTCACATTATGACGACTGCCCAAGGGAGCGAAAGGACCTATGTGATACACATCCACCTCGCTGCAATGACGGGTCATCGCCTCAGCCATCGTGAAAATATCGGCCCGACCAGTACGGAGGAAGTTGTACCAAAGCCACATCGGGGTGGCAAGTTCGGTATTGTCCCAGGCATAGCCGCCCACATCGTATCGCCACGAATGGCGCTCGGGGTCGTAGGCATGCATCAGGTCACCATAGTTCCAGAAACCATACCATTTATGCTGTTCGATGGCTCGCTGATAGATATCGATATACAGGTTCAGACGCTGTTCCACATCTCTTCCGTCTCCTTGTATCCCTGTCTCCTTTCCTTCTTGTCTCCTTGCATCCGGCAGCGACCAGATACCAAAGGCGCGCTTCTCGTACAGATATTCAGGTGTCGGCAACAGACGGGCCTCACTCGTGAGCCGCTCCGCAGTCTCAGCCACACAGGCTTTACCCTGATATCCCGTCTGCGGCAAGAGCCACAGTTCACTGGTACGAGCGATGCCATAGGGGGTGCTCATACCCTCCTGCACATCCTCATAACTGGCTCGCAGCCCGTGAGCCACCGTGTCGTAGTGACAGAGGTTCATCGGCTCAGCCTCTGGACTCCACAGCCATATTGTCAACGTAGTCTCCCTGCCTCGGGCATTGCCAACCTCAATCGTCGATGGATACGATTGCCAAAAATCTTTCAGCGCTACACCGAGACCGCCCTTCGTATCACCCACAAACACATATCCCGGAGCACGGCCACCCGTAAAGGTGCCGATCCAAGGACTCATAGCAGTAGCACGCTTGCGGACGGAGAAGGCATTATCGGTGAGCTGCGAGAGACGGAAGCCATCCCACTGGGCCCAATCATTCAGATAAGATCTCGTTCTGAAGGGGATTGAATCGGCCACAATAGTCTTTCCTTCTAGTTGCATCGTCCTCAGACGCGAGTGGTCACTGCCCTGATCCAACAATTGTACAGGTTCTGCCCATACACCGCCCTCATCGGTGGCAAAAGCCACATGACGGTTATAGACCGCCTCGTGCATCGGAATCTGGAAACGGATGCCGAGACTGGTAATCATGTCCTTTTGTTCGTCTCCATTATATATAAAGGTGTGCACCATCTTCACTTGGTCGCTGCCCCGATAGAAATACAGACGGACGACAAAGGGCAACCATGCACGGTCCGTCGTCTGACTACGATGGACGCCCTCTACCTTCACCACTGTTCTCACCCGACCAGCGCGTTCAATCTCTACACGGCTGATCTCGGAGTCAAAGGTGTCTGTAGCCGTCGAAGCCACCAACGAGGCCTTGCCCCCTACCCGCTTGCCATTCAGACAAAGACTGTCAATCAAGAAGGCACCGCTACGAGAGAAATAGGCCGTCAGGCGTCCTGTATTCACAACAAGGCGATCACCGGAAGTGAGCTTTTCACTTTCCTCTTTCCTCTTTCCACTTTCCTCTTTCCTCTTTCCTCTTTCCACTGTTAGCTTTTCACTACCCGCAGGGATTACAGCAGCCAGTCCTGCCCACTTTACCGAACCGTCAGGCCAGGTGGCATTCACCCAGGCATCCGTCGGAATACCGTCCGAGAGTGTCAGTTGCGAAACATCCTTCAACTCGCCCTGCGCAAACGGCACACCGAAACTGACAGGCGTCATATCCGCGGGATTTCCCACCCAATGCAAAGGCACACCCGTGGTCTGATACGACAGCATCGGGGGTTCGTAGGCCTGGAAATTGGTGATACGTGTCCTTGAAAGCGTCGTACGGAAGCCGAACCACCCTCGTTCCAATGGCTTCGGATCGAAATAGTCGACGATACATTCGCCATCGATGAAGTAACGCGTATGTCCCATCTTACTCTCTATCTTCACATGATACCAGTGGTTGGCCTTCAACAGATGGGCCTCATCGGTATATTCCTTCAAGATCGCCGGACGCTTCGTAGCATCCTCCACACCCGCCTCATTGCCATCATACCGACGGAAACGGGTCGTCGTATTGTGATTACCGCCATAGCCGAGGTAATACATCTGCAGCGTGTAACACCTCACGAAGATGCCACTCCGCCACGCAGCCCGCGTCCAGAGATTCTTGGCATGAGGGTCTGAAGCCAACCAGAAGCAGTTCATATCACTCAGACGATCACCGTCGCATCCCTCGTCCACGACACAGGCATCATACTCGACGGTCATCCCCGATTTCATCTGCTCCTTTCGCCAAAGCGTCAGCCCCTTCGGCGACAGGATCTCACAAGTGTCACCACGAAACGACACCCGATAATCGGGCGACTCCGACTCCACCTGCCAGTATTTTTTGAACTGTCTGGCGTCCAGTCCTGACACCATCGCCTGGGCTTGTGCCGTGAGACACATCATCAGCATCGCAACGATTTTCCTCATTTCTCTACTTGTTTTTATTATTTGGCTGCAAAGTTACTATACTTTTTGCGATAACACCTTTGATTTTTGACAAAATGACCATACTTTTTGGGGGATTCCGGAAAAAGTATTATCTTTGCCAACAGAAACAAAACTAAAACTACAATGAAGAAATTCCTCCTGACACTGACTGCGCTGCTGACGGTTTCCGTCTCTTGGGCCCAGGGCAACGATGTGATGCACACCCTGCGGTTGGCAAATGACTACTTCATGGCGAAGTATGCCGACCCAACGCTACCCACAAACGTGAACCGTATCCGACCTTCGTCGCTCTGGACGCGGGCCGTCTATTACGAAGGACTGATGGCACTCTACGAGATCGACCCTGATCCGCGCTATATCGACTACACCGACCGCTGGGCCTCATTCCACCAGTGGACTCCCCGCAACGGTGTAAAAACCAACGATGCCGACGACCAGTGCTGCGGACAGACCTATGCCCAACGCTATATGCAGAGTGGTGGCGAAGAGAAGATCGCCAAGGTAATCGAGAACCTGAACAACCAGATGGGGACACCAAATCCTCGTGCTGACAATGAACTCTTCGGTTGGTGGACGTGGATTGATGCCATCCAAATGGCGATGCCACTCTATATGCAGATTTATAAGATCACAGGCGACCGCCGCTATGCCGACCATGCGATGAAGATGTATCGTTGGAGCCGTAACACCCTCGCCGGTGGACTCTTCAACGAGAAAGAGGGTCTCTGGTGGCGCGACAAAGACTATGTAGAGCCCTATCAGACGCCCGATGGTAAGAACTGCTACTGGAGCCGAGGTAACGGTTGGGTATATGCCGCCCTCGTGCGCTGTATGAACCAGCTATCTCCAAAACACAAATATTACAAGGAACTGAAGAAAGACTTCCTGATGATGAGCGAGGCTCTGAAAGCCTGTCAGCGCCCAGAGGACGGGCTCTGGAACCCGAGTCTCGTCTCTTATGCCGACTACGGGGGTAAGGAGATGTCGGGCACCGCACTCTTTCTTTACGGCATGAGCTGGGGCATCCGCAACGGACTACTCAAGGCTTCGGAATACCGTTCCGTCTGCGATCGGGCTTGGGAGGCTCTTGTACACGACTGCGTACATCCCGACGGCTTCCTTGGTTGGGCACAGGGCACAGGCAAAGACCCCTCTGCCGGTCAGCCACTCTCTTACACCAAAGTCCCCGACTTCGAGGACTACGGCACGGGCTGCTTCCTCTTGGGTGGCTGTGAGTACTATAAATTAGTGAAATAATAGAAAATGAAAAAGACCATATTATTCTTAGTCTGTGCGTTTACACTTACTACCAATGCACAACGCACAGTAGAGAGTCTGAACTTCGGTTGGGAGTTTCGACTGAATGACGAAGGCGATTGGCGAAAGGTCGATGTGCCTCATGACTTTCAAATCGAGCAGCCTTGGGTGGAGCCTGCAGCAGACGAGCGTCCCGACAATACCGACGTAGCCGCCAACATCAAGAGCCGCCTGTCGAGTCGTGGTTTCAAGGAGATGGGCAAGGGCTACTACCGCTACCACCTCACGCCCTCAGAATCACTGAAAGGCCAGCGTGTGCTACTCGACTTCGAAGGCATCATGTACACAGCCGACGTTCTGCTCAACGGTCAGCGCATCGGTGGCACAGACTACGGCTACGTGGGCTTCGACATTGACATCACCACCAACCTTAAATACGGCCAGGATAATCTGATTGAGGTAATCGCTGATACCCGCGAGCCCGGCAACTCGCGCTGGTACACTGGTGGTGGATTGTATCGCAATGTGAGCCTTATCACCACACCCCAGGATATCTATTTCAACCGTCATCCGCTTCGTATCACCACCCGCGACAATCGCTACGTCAGCATTACCGCAGAATTCACCAACCGCACGAAAGCCCAGGCCACACGCATCGCCCTGGAGATACTGGATTCCGACGGCCAGACTGTCTATAGCGACACAGTCGCCCTGAAGCGCCACCGTATGACACGCCACGAAGAGACACCCATCGCCACCGATATCGCCATCAGCAATCCCCGACTTTGGGATCTCGACACACCATATTTATATCGCGTACGCGCGAGACTCCTACGCGACGATAATAGTGTAGCCGACGAGGCGACCGACCGTTTCGGCATCCGTACCGTTGAGGTAGGCCCCGACTTCGGACTGAAACTCAACGGCAAGAAAGTGCTGCTCAAGGGTTATGCCAACCACCACACCCTCGGTGCCCTTGGTGCTGCTGCCTACCCCAAGGCCATCGAGAAACGACTCCGACTGATCAAGGACTTCGGCATGAACCATATCCGCTGCTCCCACAACCCCTACAGTGCCGACTTCATGCGACTCTGCGACGAATACGGCATCCTCGTGGTCGACGAACTCTACGACAAGTGGACACGCCAGCACACTGGGGGCAAGACCCCCTTCGAGAACCACTGGCAACAGGAATTGCCCGAGTGGGTGAAGCGCGACCGTAACCATCCCTGCGTGGTATTCTGGAGCCTCGGAAACGAACTGCAACAGGATCCCAACCAACCGTTCAACGACTTCGGCGTCACCATGTATAAATTGATGAAGACCCTGTTACATCGCTACGATACAACACGCCTCGTCACCGTCGCCATGCACCCCCGTTATCGCAACTGGGATACCGACTCGCTACCCCACGACCTCGCCATGCAGACCGACCTGCAGGCCTATAACTACCGCTATATGTACTTCCCCGGCGACGGACGTCGATTCCCTTGGATGACCTTCTACCAAAGTGAGGCCTCTATCGCCGCCATGGGTCCTAACTTCTTCGAGATGAATCTCGATAAGGTGATAGGTCTCGCCTACTGGGGTGCCATCGACTACCTCGGCGAGAGTCAGGGTTGGCCTACCAAAGGCTGGGCACAGGGTGTGTTCGACATTGCGCTCGAACCCAAGCCCAAGGCCTACCTCATGCGCTCGTATTTCAAGCCCGACGAGCCGATGGTCCACATAGCCGTCATCGACAAGAAAAACGACGTAATGTGGAATGGCATTCAGACTGGCAGCGACGGCATGAGTGATCACTGGAACCGTCAGTCTGGCTCGCAACTGTCACTCATCACCTATACCAATGCCGACGAGGTGGAGTTGTTGCTCAATGGCCGTAGTCTGGGTCGCAAATCTAATCCCAAAGACGATCCCAAGCAGCGCAACCAGATACGCTGGAACGATATCCCCTACGCCGACGGTCGTCTCGAAGCCATCGCCTACAATTATCAGCCAAAAGCTAATGACCAAAAGCCAATAGCCAACATCGTGGCCCGTCACAGAATCGAAACTACTGGTCAGGCAGTGCGCATGAGAGTGACCCCCGAGGACGCTACATGGACTGCGGACGGCACCGATCTGATGCACCTCCGCATCGAAGCTATCGACAGCAAAGGGCGTCGTGTACCGATGGCGCAGGACGAGCTCCATTTCGCTGTCGAGGGCGATGCCCGTATAGTAGCCGTCAGCAGTGGAAACCACGATTCCGACGAGCTCAACGTCACCGACCACCGTCGTCTCTACAACGGCTCCGCTCTGGTCATCCTCCGTGCCAGTCGCACCCCCTCGTCGATAACCCTCAAAACCACCTCCCCCGCCTTCAAGCCCGTCACCACCAAACTTCAGACGAATACTAAGTAAACACCATATAACAATATCATTCTGTCATTTGTTATTATATCCAAATATATTTGGTGGTTTATTGGATTTGCAGTACCTTTGCACCAATCAAATCATAAACATAAAATAATCAATGAGAAAAACTTTAATTTCAATGATGCTCTTCCTGTTGGCAGTTGCCACGCAAGCTCAAGAGCGCAGAGAGTGCCTCACACAAGCAGGCAAGCGCATGTTCCCTCAAGCAGTACATAAGAAACGGGCAGCCACCCGTGCTAAAATCGGTAATCCCGTCGCGTACAAAGGTGAGAAACGAGGACTGATTATCCTGATGGAATTCCCGGACGCTAAGTTCAACAACAAGAATAGTAACGGTAAGACCTTCGATGTTCATGACTTCTGGAACGATATCGCCAACAAGGAAGGGCTCAAGAATGTAAACGGCATGCTGGTCAATGGCAGTGTCGGAGACTATTTCCGCCAGCAGAGCTATGGTCAATTCAATATCGTATTCGATGTGATGGGTCCCTACACGGCCAAGAATAAATTTGCCTACTATGGACGTAACATAGAATATGCTGGCGGTTCCTACGATCAGAACCCTGGAGAACTCATTGTTGAGGCCGTTAATGCTGTCAATAAGCAAGTAAAATTCAAGGACTATGACTGGGACGAAGACGGTGAGGTGGATCAAGTGTATGTGGTCTATGCCGGTTATGGTGAGGCCGATAAGCATGACCCAGAGACCATCTGGCCTCATAAGAGCTATCTCTCTGCAGCAACTGGCTCATCACTCGAACTTCAGGATATTGTTATCGATACCTACGCCTGCAGCAACGAGCTCAACCCCGATGGTCGTTATGACGGTATTGGTTCCATCTGCCATGAGTTCGGACACTGTCTCGGTCTTCCCGATGTCTATGATGCAAAAAGCGGTGAATCCATTGTGGGATATTATGATATCATGGACTCAGGCAACTATAACGGCGACAGCTGGTATCCTGCCGGTTACTCTTCGTTTGAGCGCTATTTCTGTGGCTGGATAGAGCCTATGGAGATTTCCGACCTGTCACAGGCCGACACCACCTCTCTTCAGCCGCTCCACCTCAGTCCTGAGGCTTATATCATCCACCCCCAACAAGGCTCAACCAATTACTATCTCATCGAGAAGCGTGAGAAGGCATCATGGGATAAATTCCTCCCTTGCTTTACTAGCAAGAAGGCTGATCAGAACATCAAAGAGAAAATACTGTATTGGTATATCGATTACGACCAAGAGAAGTGGAACCGGAACCGTCCTAACGAAGACCACGATCACCTTGGCATCTCGCTGGTAGAAGCAGATCAGTTGGCCACAGCCATCATGTCATCTAAGAACACGGATAGTTATCCTGTGGCCTGGTACGACATGCAGGGCCATCAACTGCAGGGTACGCCAACCACCCACGGCATCTATATCGTACGCCAGTCTGATGGCACCACGAGGAAATGCATACGATAAAATGATAAAGGATTAGCACAAAAGAAAATCCCCTACCATATAACGGCAGGGGATTTCTCTTTTGTATATTCAACTGATTGATTAGTCGTTCTCCTTAAGACCAGAGTAGCGCACGCCATAGACGTGATACTTGGCATAGCCATAAGCTGCAGGATAACCATCATCGCTGAAGGTTACATAGAACTCGATGGTATCGGTCACAGAACCGTTCTTCTGCTTGCCACCGCCCACAACAATCTTACCACCAGTGATGGTCACGTTGATGTCATCACCGTTCAGGTTATTGGCCTCAGTGGTGTTAGTTGCAAAAGTCATGTTGACGGGGTCAACAGTCACCTTTACACGATAGCCCCAGAAGTTCTGCAGATCGTCGACAATCATCTCTGTAGCCGTATTGGCAGCCGTGTTGGCAGTCACCAACAACTGCTGGCCCATACCAAACAGGTCTTCGTCAGCATAGACCAGTTCTCCGTTCTCGTCAACAGCATCGACTGTCACATACCACTGTCCAGCAGTAGCCACAGTAGCGGTATTGCCAACCTCTTCCTTCTCACAGGAAGTGGTGAGGGTCATCGTCAGCAGCAATGCTGCGAAATATAATACTTTCTTCATAATCTATTACTCTTTAACCCAAGTTTGAACAAAATCCATACCAGCATAAATAGCATCCACCTGGAACACGCCAGAGGCAGCATCATAAGTACCTGTAAAATCGTCGTGGCTATCACCCCAACCATTTACAAAGCTCTCTAGGCAAGACACATTACCCTCACCGTCGATAGCGAGTGTACCGTACAGTGCATAGTTTGTGCCATAGCCAGCACGCTGGCAATACCATCCGCCAAGAATATCATCGACGAATACAGTACCGTCACCATTGTCGATCACAAGGATCTCAAATGATTTACCATAGGCAACCTCGGCACCCTGACGAACACGATAGCTGTCAGGCTGTGTCAGATAGAAGCCCTCGATAGCGCTGTTCGGATCGAGCACCACTACCGTACGAGTAGCACTGGCATCAAAGCCGTCATCGTTCTTCTTCGTGGTGTAGGTCATCTTGTAGATACCACTCTTGTTCACATCAGGAGCACCGGAAACCATCACCTCAGAGGTCACGTCCACACCATTCATGGTAGACACATAACCGGGATCTACAAAAGGCGTACCCTTATCCCATACGAGGTATGTATCACCCTCCAGCTCAATCGTGGGATAGTAGGTAAAGCGGCTCTTACCTTCCGACTCCTTGTCGCCGCAGCTGGTCACCAACAGGGCTACCACTGCGAAAAGCATTGTATATAAAACGTTCTTTTTCATATTTGTCTCTTCATTTAATCATTAGGAAACCTTGCTTAGTTCGCCCAGAATATAGGCTTGGTATAATCTGAGTTTGCGAACTTAGGAGCATTTGCATTGCTGGCTGAAGAAGATGAAGCATACGGATAGCGCTCCAACAGCTTGTTGTCACCAATGTTACCATCCACCTGAATCGGTGTATAGAGAGTACCAGGAGCAAGAAGCTCAGGCTTGTAAGAAGTATCGCTCTGCAGGTTGTACATATCGATACCCTTCACGCTACCGAAAGCGGGATAGCGCAGACGGCGCAGCTCGCAGTATGACTCGAAGTCATTGGTACCAGTGAGTGCAACCCACTTAGCAATACCGATGCTCTTCTTGTAGTTGCTCGAGTCGTAGGGGAAGTACTCAAGATTCTCCTCAGCACCATCGACACCAGCAGTAGCGAACGAAGCAGCGATAGCGGCAGCATAGTGGGCAGCAGCCTTATCGTGGTCGCCCTGACGAGCATAGTACTCAGAGATAAAGAACTCAATCTCAGACTTCGTAATCAGGTAAACCGGCATGTCGTAGGTGGCTACAGGACGACACCAGTATGTAGACTTGTAAGAGTCAGATTTAGAGAAGTTCGAACCAGAGATACCACCAGTATAGTTGCCTGCACTATTCTTCTCGAAGAAGGTAGCCAGACGGGGATCCTCATAGACGACGACACCCTCGTTATCCTTCTGAAGCATGGTGTTGATGATAGCCACGTTGGCAATCACGTTGATCTGCGTAGAACCGAACGAAGTAGCAAATTCCTCAGAGTAGTAGGGGTTCATCTGACCATTCTCGTTCTTCCAGCAGTTAGCGAAAGCCACGTCAGCGGTAGGCAGGTTACCATCAGAGATGATGGCACCAATCTGACTGTCCACACTGGCTACACCGCTCTCACGGCTGAGGATCTTCAACTTCAGTGCATTGGCGAACTGAATCCAGACGTTAGCACGTTTGCCAGGGAACAGGAAGTTCGTAGCTACCACGTCGGAAGCCGAAGCCTTCGACAGAGCCTCGTCGAGCTCAGCGATCAGGGCTGCATAGATGTCAGCACCCTGGTCGTACTTAGGAGAAGGAATGCTTACGTCGAAAGCCTCTGAGAAGGGGATTTCTCCGTAGCAGTCAACCAGTGCCTGAACACCGAAGGCGCGCAGGGTGGTAGCAGCGAGGTATGAACCCCACTCCTCCCTATCCTTAGCAAGTGTGCGGATGGTCTCGAGGTTCTTCAGCGCACCGCGCATCATCTGCGAGTAAGCTGTAGATGAACGGGTAGCCGACATGGTGAACTGACTAAAGTCAATATAGTTGCTCGTACCGAAGGCTTGAGCGAAGTGCTGGGTGTAGTAGCCAGCAGGGATACGCATCAGGTTGCCGTAGGTAGCTGCAAGGTTCATCTCGGCAGCCGGCAGCATGATGCTGGGCGTCATGTTACTCTCAGCAGGAGAGTTGGGGTCCTGGTTGATATCCAGATAGCTGTCGCAAGAAGCGGCACCGAGACCCAGGACGATTGCTGATATAATTGCTAATTTCTTCATAATGTTCTGTCCTCCTTAAATTAGAATTTGAGACCTACGTTGAAACCGAACGTACGGCAGGCGGGGTTCACATAGAGTTCACCGAACATACCAGAGAGGTCGTTACCCACGGTGCTTCCCTCGGGATCGATGTACTTGTTGGCCTTGTGCGTCCAGGTAAATACGTTGTTGCAGAACAGCGACAGTGTGATGTCACTCAGATAGAGCTTGTTCACAATCGACTTCGGCAGCGTGTAGGCCAGCGTGATGTTACGCAGCTTCACGTAGCTACGATCCAGCAAGTAGAACTCACCACCTTCGCCAGCACCGAAGTTATTGAACCAGTTCTGATAGCTCGAGTTGTTCATGTAGATGGGCTGGGTGTTCTCCGAATAGGTACCATCACCATTGTCAACAACAGAGTTGGGGATCACGAACGGACGACGGTCGTTGTAAGTGGTGATCTCAGCGTTACCAGTGAACTGTGACAGGTTCTTCGAACGAGAGAACATGTAACCACCCTTACGGATATCGAGTGCACCGCTCAAGGTAATGCCCTTGTAGGTGAACGATGTGGTGATACCACCCGTCCAGTCAGCATTTACGTTCTTGCCAGTGTCCTCCACAGAAGCAGAGAGCAGAGGCTGACCGTTAGCGTCGACGATGAGCTTGCCGTCAGAAGTGTACTGGGGCAGATAGGTGTAGAACTCACCCATGGGCTTACCCTCTTCTGCGTACATATAGACAGCGTCGTTACCAGCCGAGAAACTGTAGATTTGCACCTTACCACCCTCGAGGCTCTCAGGCAGCGTCACAACCTCGTTGTTGTTCTTGGCGAAGTTGAAGCCTAAGTCCCAACGGAAGTCGCGGGTACGGATCGGAGTAAAGTTAACGAGCAACTCAATACCCTTGTTGCGAACCTTACCGAAGTTGGTCACCATGGTGGTGTAACCGATAGCGGGGTCAACGGGCAGCGAGAAGATCTGGTCGTCAGTCGTACGGTTGTAGTATGCGAAGTCGATGTTGATGCGGTTCTGCAGGAATGAGAGGTTTGCACCAATCTCAAACTCAGTGGTCATCTCAGGCTTCAGCGAGCTACTACCGATGCTGGTGGTAGCCTGGAAGGCGTTGATACCACTCATCGGGAACTGAGCCACATCTGTTCCATAATATGCACGGGCAGTACCCTGTGTATAGCGCGGGAAGATCTGATAAGGAGAAGCGTCGTTACCGGTCTTACCATAGGCCAGACGCAACTTACCGAAGTTCAGAATTTTGTTCTCAGGGATGAGCTTGGTGAAGATCCAGCTCAGGGTCACACCGGGATAGAAGAAGCTGTTGGCATCCTTCGGCAGTGTTGACGACCAGTCGTTACGGGCAGTGAAGCCGAGGTAGACCATATCGTCCCAACCGATGGTCACGTCACCGAAGAGACCCACGAGGCGGCGCTTCGACTGACTCTCGTTCAGCGTGGTCTTCGTGGCACCGTTGGTCAAATCCCAGAAGTCTGTCTCGAAGGTCAGGTCATCGGTCTGTCCCTGCATCCAAGTCGAATAGCGCTCGTTCATGTTCACACCGACGTTCACATTCACGTCGAGCTTACCGCCGAGGAACTTGTCAGCAAAGCTGGCCAGGAAGTCGTGGTTCAACTCATACTTACGCAGATACTGGCTATAAACGTTACCAGCCTGGTTCATGTTAGAGGGAGCGTAGCCATAGTCCTCGTTGATGAGAGCATCGTCGAGGTTGATCTTCGGCTCACCGATCTTATAATCATAGTCTGTGTAGTCGAAACCGAAACGATAGGTCAGTGTCACCTGCTTGATGGGCTTAATGTCAGCCTGGATCTTACCGAAGAACTGCTTAGAGTCGTTGTGGTCGTAGTTGTTAGCGATCGACCAGTAGGGGTTTGTGATACCATAAGGAGTGTACCATGCCTCCGGTGTATTGAAGGGCGATGTCAGATCCTGACGGTCCACAAGGCTGATGTCACGCGGGAACTCCAAAATACCGTCGATCATTGACGTACCCTGGAACGAACCCACCGTATTGGTCTCGCTCTTAGCGAAGTTCACGCTTGAAGAAAGCTTCAACCAATTGGTAGCCTCATAGCTGCCGCGATAAGCAATCGTGTTACGAGCATATGTATCCTTATCCATGGGGATGATACCATCGTCATGGTTGTAAGAATAGCTCAGGTAGTAAGTCATCTTGTTGTCGCTGCTCACACCATTCAGCGAAACGCTGTGAGAAGTGCTAAGACCCGTGTCGAAGAAGTCCTTGATGTTATCCTCCAGAGCGCTGTACTCGTGGATCAGCTGCTGGTGGTTCCAGATAGGACCATAGACCTGCGTCGAACCGTCCAACTCAGGACCCCAAGAACCGTTCTCGATGAAGGTCTGGGTACCGTTCCAACCCTGTCCGAACTTGTTCTGCATCTTCGGCAGCAGGCTGACGTTACGCCACTGAACACTTCCGTCGTAGCTGATCTGGAAGTTCTTGTCGCCCTGCTTCTTACCGCTCTTGGTGGTGATCACGATCACACCGTTGGCAGCGCGGCTACCATACAGAGCAGTAGCGGCAGCACCCTTCAGCACGGTCATCGACTCGATATCGCTGGAGTTGATGCTCGACAGACCACCCATGGCACGGGTATGACCCATAGCCTGACGTGTGGTCTCCTGGAGGGGCACACCGTCTACAACGTAGAGGGGCTGGTTGTTACCGTTGATTGAGCTAATACCACGGATAATCACGCTGCTGGCAGCACCCGGGTCGCCTGATGTGGTGTTCACCTGAAGACCAGCCACCTTACCGGCCATGGCTCCAGTCACATCCGTCAGTTTACCCACTGTCAGAGCATCGTCGTCCAGCGTCTGAGCTGAATAACCCAGCGTCTTCTGCTGACGCGAGATACCCATAGCCGTTACCACCACCTCGTCGAGGGCTGTGGCGTCGCTCTTTAAGAAAACACGCATGCCGTTCTTGGCCGTCATTGTCTTCGACTCATAGCCGAGATAAGAAACCGTGATCTGGTTCTTTCCCTCAGGAAGAGTCAGCGAGAAGCGACCATTAACGTCAGTCAACATACCAGTACTTGTACCTTCCACCTTGACAGCAGCACCGATGATGGGCTGACCGTCTTCCTGTGAGAGTACCGTACCGGAAACTTTTGTCTGTGCCAGCGCACTGCCTGCGAAGAGGAAGAGGCTGATCATAAACATTGTTAGTCTTTGTTTCATAAAATCTCTCTCTTTTGTTAATAATCTATTAATTATATATAATGTGTAATTTAGCCTTCTATACACGCTACCTCTACGCCAGAGGCGGCTCCGACAGGCGTATAATCCTGTTACAGCCTGCAAAAATACTGCTTATTTTTCTAAAAATGGAGAAAAATTATAAAAAAAACACAATTCAGTACTAAATTTTAACATTTCTTACGTGCCAAATTGATTTAAATCAATGTGGTAACGGACACAGCATTTTTTTGCTGTGCCCGTCAGGACAGTCATCAGGCAGTGCTGAACCGCCGTTTATACTCTTCCGTCTTCCCGTAGCGGCCTGTAGCCTCGTCGTAGACGATATAACCGCGATTCTTCCAGCTGCGCAGGGTGGAATCGCCGTCGCCCGTCTTCCCCTGACTCTGCCGCATCTGGCGATACTCGTTGCGGGTGAACTCGTCGGGCAGCAACTCCAGCAGGTTCTGTGGCCCCGACTGCCGCTGGATCTCCACCTCCTCGCGCAGTTCGCGCTCCAACTGTTGTCCAAAATATATCATCTTGCACCACATGTTGTACCTCTGCGTCCACCTCACGAAATTCGTAATCTCAGCCGACCACCGGTAGCCGTGAGCCACGAATAGCACCATTCCCTTCAGCCAGGCAATCACGTTGGCGCGATAACTCAAAACCCTGTAGGCTTCGCTATCATACAGCCGGGCGGCATCCTTGTTCTCCTGCTTCATCTCGAGCGACAGCTTCTTGGCTTGCGGACACTCTATCAAGCCGCTGGCAGCCTCCAGGCGGTCGATATAGGGTTTCAACTCGGCAGCAAACGTATGGTCGTAGATGCCCAGGATGGGAGCCGTATCATCGTCGTCATCGCTACGGATGATGGTCGAAATGTCCAGTCGGCTCACGGTGCCGTCGTTCACCATCTTGCGGAAGAACTTCTGGGCATTGGGCGGTGTGGTCGAGGCGTTGAAGTTCCAGCGTAGTGGAGCAATGCCGCTGACCGAGTCAGAACCGTAACGCTCCTGGCCCACCTCACTGTTGTCGTAAGCCTTTCGGATAAGCAGCCCCACCTCGTCGGCCGTACCTTTCGACGTGACCTTCTTCAGACCCTCAATCTCATCGACAAGGAGGTAGATAAAGCGCTGACCGTTGTTGTGGGCATCGATGACTCGCTGGTTGAAGATGGCATCGGTCAGATTATCGATCAGCATCTGGATGCAGATGTCCGTGGGCCTCGGGTCTTTCTTCTGCTTGGCCCCGGGATTCTTCTGTTTCCACTCCTGTTCGCGCTGACGATTGGGAATGTCGCGCTGCTTGATGTCGGCCATGATATACTCGATGGGCTTCCTGATCGTACCCTTACCGATACTCTGCCGGCCTATCAGGACGTTCATAAAGGTGGCCTCATGCTCCACATTGTCCCAGTAGCGGAACTTTACGCCGTGCAGATGAACACCCAAAGCAGGGAACACAGCATTAGCCACAGCAGGCTTGTAGAACCAGGGAACGTTCTTCGTCAGCAGTTTGATCAGTGGCGGCAACTTCTTCGGCATCGGCGGCGGAGCGGTCAGCGTACCGCCGCAGGCCTTCACGCTTGCCTCTGCCTTCAGCGCCTGCAGCACCTGCTTCAGCCGATAGGGCATCGACTCCATCTTGGCCTGCAGGGCACTCTGGATCTTCTTCCGCTTCTCCTCCTGCGGGAACCCGTCGTAGCAGGGGATCAGCTGGTCGAGCCATTCGGCATTCCTGCCGCAGATGTGCCGCAGGTCGCAGGCCAGCTGGTAGGTCAGCGTGTCGCGGTCGCCCTCAGTCGGCTCCTTCCCGTCGTTGTTCAGTTCCCAATACTTCCTCAGGATATCCTCAAACGCAAACCCGTGATACTCCTTCGGGAACGACAACGCTTTATCCTTTGACGACAACTCATTATTTTTTGACGACAACTCAGACAACTTAGACAACTTAGACAACTTTTTCTCTGCCGACTCTGGCGACAAGTTGTCGCCATTAATTGTTGTCTTTGTTGTCAAAGTTGTCGTTTTATCACTTTCCGGACTGCAACACTGCGACGCTGCAACGCTAAACACCTCGTCGTCGAGGAAAATCAGTTCCTCAGGAGCTGCCGTTGTTGTATAGAACACCCGCGTGATATCCTTGGCCCGGTCATCGAATTCCACCCCGAGCAAATCCGACGCCCACCTCAGGTTCTCCTCCTGCGAGAGCTCCGGGCGACGGCGGAACACCAGGTGATAGCCCTTCGTGGCCGACCGCTCCAGCATCAGCGGGACGAGTTCCTCGCGTTTGCCCATCACCAGCTCAGGCACACCCGCCATCTGCTCCTTCAGCCAGGCCTGCCTCTCTTCGGCCGGAAGACCCTTGGGTGCCTTGAAGTCGATATCCATCCCCACCGACATCGAGGCCGTCTTCGAACCCTTCAGCGAGCCGTCCTCGTTAGGCAGGCACGAGTAGTTCATCTGAACCAGGTCGCCCTTCCTGTTCTCCTCGCCCTGTCGGATCCTGCTCAGGTTAGGCTTCTGCTCGCCGCCGTCCCTCAGCCTCAGATACTCCTCTCTCGTAAGGACGGGGCGCATCATCTTCACCCCATCCTTCAGATACACATAATATACGCTCATCTATTTCTTAAACGCCATCTTC
>Ga0310696_10002846_pt1 | contig 22306 bp, 23 predicted proteins | sample AusTroGonzalo_MG_4_FD_203885 | JGI IMG/M metagenome (GOLD analysis project Ga0310696, IMG submission 203885) | Bovine rumen microbial communities from tropical cattle in Woodstock, Queensland, Australia - Gonzalo_02 (v2) (version 2) | ecosystem: Host-associated > Mammals > Digestive system >...
ACTGCGGCTCAGTGGGCTGCGGTCAATTCAGGTATAACGTCAGCACTTGTTGGTGACATAGGTACGTTGAAGGGCTTCTTCAATATGTCAACGGGTGTGGCTAACAATGCCGATAAACTTGACGGGCGCGACTCAAGCTACTTCGCTACTGCGGCTGATTATCTCCCCTTGTCAGGTGGCACAATGGCCAATACCAATCTCGTCACCAACCTAAATGCCGACCTTCTCGATGGCAAACATTCATCCGACTTCGTAGCATCATTAGCTACAAGCAACGATTACCTCACTTGGACTAAGACAGGTGGTAGTGCTAATAACATTACCATTCCTTATGCTACTAAAGCACTTAAAGACAATAATGGTTCACAGATTGACACCACCTATCTCAAACTCGCCAATGCAGGCTTGGGCTTTGACGGAACTAGTCTGACGTTGAAGAACGGAAGCTCTACTCTTGCTACTCAATCCCTTGCATCCATATCATCTGACTTCACTCTCGGTAACATACCCGATAGACAGACGGCACAAGATGCCAACCCTGCATTGAAGATAACGATAGCAGGACAGGTAAGAAGTATCGCAAGGGGTAGCAACATAGACATCAACGCAAGGAACTTAATCGGCTTCCATACACCCTTAACCGACCAAGTGTTCCGTTATCGCACTACGGCTGGCACGGCTAATATCGGTAATGGTCAGGCGCATATTGACTCTATCAAGGGTAATAGCTTGGTGTGGAACCAGTTGGTACAGAATGGTGATTTTTCTAATGGAACAACAGGATGGTCAGGAGATAATTGCACATTTTCCGTTGACAACGGCATTGCAAAGATGACTGGAAATGCCAGAAATGCAAAGGTAAGATATTCTGTTTCCACGTTAGCACATACTTTTTTAACGCCTTCTCACAAATACATTTATAGTGCTTATATAAAGACAACTTCAAATAAAATAATATTCGGTGTTACTAACAATTCAGGCAGTAGCAGGTATAATACAAGGGCTTCTGGCACAGGAAGCTGGGAAAAACTGATATTTATTTGTACTGCCGAATCTGCTACTATACTTGCGAATTATTATTCTATTGTAATTTTTGATGAGAGAACTTCGAATTGGGATGAGGTTCAAATTAAGGACGTTCATGTGCATGACCTCACCCTTATGTTCGGCTCTGCTATAGACGGAATGACCAATGCTCAGATTCGTGCTATGTTTGAAGCCTTATATCCCGAAGCCTACTATCCTTATAACGCAGGCACTCTCATATCCTTCGGTGCTGATGATACGCTGTATGAGACTGTGGGATTTAATCAGTGGGATGAGGAATGGGAGCTGGGAAATATAAGCTATGTTAATGGAAACAATGTTGCCGATGGAGCGCGTATCCGCAGTAAGAATTTCATACCTGTGTATGGAAACACAACATACTATTTTCATAATGGAGCAAATGCCGAGATGCGAGCATTGGCTTATGATGCTTCATACAATTATCTTGGTGCATACCTAAACAATTCTTGGGTTGTAAATGGTGGCGGCACAAGCGATGTTACCAACAAGGCAATAACAACTCCCGTAGGGTGCGCTTTCTTGAAGTTCTCGCCCGTTGGTGCTTATGGCACAACCTATAACCACGACATTTGTATCAACCTCTCATGGTCGGGCAACCGCAATGGTCAGTATGAACTCTATTGGAAAGAGACCAAACACATACCTATCACACAATTAAAGGGTAGGCTCAACGGAACAGGTGATATAGTTCTCGTTTATCCCGATGGAATGAGACGTGCTGGTTCTGCCTTTGATGAGATTGTCAAGGAGGGTGATGTGTGGGTTGGATATAAGAGAACGGGAAGCGTGGATTTGGGAACGCTGGATTGGATTTACTACCAAAGCCAATTCTTAAACCAGACAGCCGTGTCAAATATGAGGTCGAGGCCGTCAACAAGTACCGCACTCGGTTATAATATAATTTGCGCAAAATACGTCTCTTCCTCCGCTACGTTATACGTTGGCATCGCAAATAAAGAGATTGGCGCAACAAATGGTACTGTGGATAATATTCGCATTGCTGACTCGGCTTACACCGATGCTGCTGCCTTCAAGACCGCAATGAATGGGGTTTATATCCATTACGAACTCGCCACCTACGAAAGATACGTCCTTGTAGATGACTTAGGCAATCCCATTGACCTCGATATGGATTACAGAGTCGATGACCAAGGTACTGAGTGCTGGCCGCAGGTAAGTACCACAATGGCCCCGCCTTACATAGACGTGACATACAAGCTCAATGCCGTAGATGATGTTCGCGGATTGCCGAGTACATATGTCAGAAAAGACTATCTCAAAGGCAGAGGAAGTGAGGTAAGACCTATCTACTTCGACGAGTATGGTGAGCCTAAGAACATACAAGGTCTGAGTGTTCCTGAGTCTATCGAGACCACAATGGGAGGTATGGCCGCAGGTGGTATTGCCAACCTCGGAATGGGTGCTGTCGGTAGCGGTACACTGACACAGATACAAGTCAACGGAACAGGTATCACCGATGTCGGCGGTGTGGTTAATATCTTAGCCGCCGAAGGTTCGACCAATGGTGCGTTCAGTCTCGCAGGTCAGAGCATAGCCATTCACGGACTTGGCTCACTTGCTTACAAGAGTTCTCTTGCGTTCTCGGAGCTTACGGGAAAGCCTACTACGTTAAACGGATATGGTATCACCGATGCTTATATCTCAAGCGGTACTATCACGTTAGGTAGCAACACTATCACACCTTTGCTTGCGTCATTGAAGGGTGCGGCCAATGGTGTCGCTGAACTTGATGCAAATGGTCTTGTGCCTTCATCCCAATTGCCGAGCTACGTTGATGATGTCTTAGAGTATGCAAGTAAGAGCGCGTTCCCTTCAAGTGGCGAGACAGGAAAGATATATGTAGCTCTCGATACCAATCTCACCTGGAGATGGTCGGGTTCGGCTTATGTTGAAATTAGCCCTTCACTTGCATTAGGTGAGACTTCATCCACCGCTTATCGTGGTGATAGAGGGGCAACAGCTTATGCTCATGCAACCGATGCAAATAGACTCACTACGGCTCAGTCGAGCAGCTTCTACAAGTTTGCTACAACGGCGCAAGGTCATATAGCAAGTGTTACGGCGGTAAGTGCAAGCGACCTTACTACACTTATAGGCAATACCACTTACGCACCTTACAATGCTGATGGCTATCTACCTCTGACGGGTGGTACGATATACAACTCACAGTCAAGCTATCCTTTGGTAATCAAGGGAAGCTCGGCGGCAAGTGGAATTATATTTGATGATGACTCCAACAACACGTTAGGCAGAATATATGCTGATACCGACCACGACATTTCTTGGTATAATGGGACAAGTTCCTATGCTATGTACCATGCGGGGAATGCCAACCTCTCGACCGTCAATTGGAATTGCAAAAACTTATATGCAAACGGCGATGTAGGTATCGGAACAAATAATCCGCAATATAAGCTTGACGTAGCTGGTCTTATAGGTTGTACTGGTGTTCAAGGTTCATATCTCACCGACAATACCGAGGACTTCTATGTTGGCGATTATTATCACGCATTTGGCAGTGGTGATGGTCTTGCTCTCTATGCTTATGGTACAAAACCAGTAGGCATTTGGAGCGCAAGTTACGGACAGATAGCCGAGTTCCAATCAAGAACTGCCTTGGCATCTGCGGAGAGTGATGTGTTAAGATTGGCATCATCTTCCAACCTCGGCTGTTACACAGGCTACTATATGGGTAGCACTAAGAAGGCTGAGTTCGGTTACTATACAGGTTCTACTAATGGAGCATACATTCTGAATAACACCTCAAATCAAGAGTTGAGACTGACCGACGGAGGACTTCTGCATTACACAGGCTCTAACTACCTCGCAGAGAACACACCGCATTATTTCCGCGACCCGACAGCTTCTGGATGGCGTGGCGGTATGTATTGGGGCAGTTACGGCAACGAGTCTCTGTCATTCATCGTGAAGAATGCCGCTTCACGTTTCCAATTCGTAGGTGACTCTGATATAGCTTCGTGGAGTAACAACACGTGGCAGACCGCAACACCTTGGTTCACCATCAAGGCAGATGGAGTAGAGACATCGGGTAACGTGACTGCCGCAGGTGGCATAGCCGCAGGAGGAATAGCAAACTTGAGTATAAACTAAAAACGAAATAATATGCCGATAATCAAAGACACTAACGCGAGTGATACTGCGGTGACGATACGTAGGTTTCCCAACGGCTCTGACATCGCAGGGCTGACGGGTGTTCAGTCACTCAATTACATCAGCCTCAATCGTGCGCATTACGGAGAGAACGAACTGATTTGGGGACATCAGAGCGGTGGAACTGTCGTGATACGTTGTGAGCTTGCCGAGGATGCCGAAGGCGAGTTCTACGGGGATTATAGTTCACTTCATATCCGTAAGGACGGAACTATGATTTCGTGGTTTTGCGGTACTAATCTAATCGGAACAAAGACATGGGAGAAAGACGTTCATATGTACGGCTTTACACCCGACCCGACAGACACGACCAAGTTTCTCGCGTGGTATGACAACGAGCGTTTCGGTACGGCAAGAGCTTTTAACTTGAGTTATCGGGCTTATATAGGCTATTGTTACGGACAGCCTGATGAGACTACTGGTATATCATCATCATCGGGTTCGTGGGCTATGAGGATATGGGATTTAACGGCTCATTGGGGCAATACGTGGTATCACCTCTATCCGGTCTATCACCTCTATCCAGACGACCATTCGGATGTTGAACTGATGGAGACGAGAACGAGGACAAGTGACTCGGACCTTGACTTCAAGACCGCAAGTACACCTGCAGGCTCAAGTTCGTCATTCTCGGCTGGGCCTACTATAGCGTGGGGAGTAAGTATCCATGATTTGAAGAATGCTTTTGGCTCTCCGTATAATGACATACTTGCAATCACATGCGGAGATAACGGATTTCCTTCTTCCGGTGCCGATCCGGCGGATAAGCTGACAAACGGAACAAGTAATCATAATATGGCATTCCGTATGGCTGATGGTACAGGTACAACAGTTTCTAATCCAATGCCGCTTCCTTCGGGTTATACCGTATCGCGTTCCGGTACATACAGCTCACTGAGTTATGTCAAGGGAGATCTTATACTCGGAAGAAAACCAAAGTGGCCTATATGGGCAGATAATATCAAATGGGGTAAGTATGTCCAGATGCAGGACAGCATACCTTATCTGAGATATAACATCTTCAAGGACTACAAAAATGATGACATCGATGAAGTGTTACTCAGATGGGATGGCCTTGATACCGCAGGTTCAAAGAACCACGAGCCTTCATTTGTAGTAGGTACGATACATACGGAATTTCATAATAGGGTATGCTGTATCTGCAATCGTGAAGCGTGGCTTATAGACGGAGCTAAATCAAGTGATGGTCTCGCTGTCTTCAAATACAACAACAGGATTGACGGAACAGCCGGTATCAATATCGGTAATCTCGCACCCTGGGATTTGACATACGACCAAGTATCTCCTACCAACTGGATTATAAGAGGCGCGGGAGTTACACTCAGACATGACATCAATGGTATGATGGGTGACTTTGCATCTTTCGTCAGATATGGCAGCGGTTCTATCTTTTGTAGCACCAACACAACCGATAAGAACACCTTCCAGGGAAATACCCTTTATATCTCTGAGGCAAAGATGAATAACGATAGTGGTGATGCCTTATACAGGATAATAGTTGACAACAACGAAACTGCAATGTGGGGTAGTGACAGCACCAAGATACAGATGAAGGCAAGCATCGGTCTATTCAACTTTGGCGAAAGTGTCACACCTACTGAGCAGAATACCATACATACTGATTATGTGCTTCCGCAGAAGACATCTGACATGATATGCTCGCGTAATCCGTCAACTATCACATCAAGCAATACCGACCAGTATTATGCGGGCAAAGTCAGTGCAGGCGAAGATGCAGACCACCTGAATGCAATCTTCAAGATGAACGGAACTAACAATATGATGGGAGATCCGTATGAAACGGGACAACTTAGCTCATCAGGTTTCGAGACAGCTCCGATGTATGGTTATGATGATTGCAGAACCGGAACAAATGGATTTAAGTTTGAAGTAACCGAGCCTTTGACTTTTGCCGGGCTGTCATTCAACGAAGGTGATTATCTTGTCGGCGGCATAAGCGGATGGACCAAGCAGGCAACAACTCTCATCTTTGGTGGTGTATGTTATGAATATCCAAGTTCAAGCACTTCTTTCTATGCCATACCTTCGGATACTCTTAAAACAGCAAAGAGCATATCTGCATCAACGATACTTTGTCTTAATCAAGCTACAGGAACACCAAGTTCAGGTGTGTTCGGCTATCAGGATCTGGCTAATTATTATTTTGTTGTCCGTAACGCCAACTCAAGCATATTGGGATACACACGTTTTGCAGGTGATATGTATTATGCGACCAGCAGCGGATGGCAGTATGTGCAGGGAAGAACGGATAGGCTCGTATGTGGTGAGCTTGACGGTAAGTGTACCATTCATAGTACGGCTTGTAACATCAATATCGTTCTTGCAAGCTCTCAGTCCACAGCACTTGATTGGTCGAGTTTCCAATTGGCCAAACCTGGTCCTATCGATTATGGTATGTGTATCGGTGCTCAGGTGGCAGCTCAGTACGGAGAAAGCTCGCTTATGGACATGAACTCATATCCTATAATGGCTTATATAGAAGTAACCGAAGTGACACCTACTGTCAGCGGAGATATGCTTGTTGAAGCCGGATATAAGAAATACTATGGTTTTACAAGTGCTATAACCACAAAGTACAGCGACAACAACTGGTCGTCACCTTCAGCTTATTCAACTTGGTGGAATAACGCAAGTACGGCTTATCCCTCAGAGCTGTCGGTTGATGGTAATGACTATGACGACTGGAAAGCTGTCATATGGAAGTGGCAGGAGCTTATGAGAACAAGCGGTACAAGCGTTCAGCCTTCAGGTGGCATAACGGCTCATATGAAGATATTCGAGCAGTCCAATGGCCCGGTTGCATGGGATATACACGGACAGGGTAACTGGGATGATGTATGCGGTCAGCGTTTTGTCGAAGTGACGAAGAATAGCACGACATACCGCCTTTACTTTGCCGACAGTGACAGGCTTATTCCGTATGACTCATCAAACTACAACCTTGCTGATTGCTGGTTTACCGTATGGAAACAGGAAAACGGTGTGTGGACACAACAGAAAGGCTCAAGCTTCACGATGTTCTCGCTGAGTGTCAAGATACGTGAGATTACGCTTCATACTCCTCATGGAAGCACTACGCCTGTCATAGACGGAACAGAAAAAGCTACGTTGACTCTTACCGCAGGTGGTTCGGCTGTTTCATCGAACAACTTTACCGGGCAGCTCTCATCAGCCATGCGTAATCCCACTTTCAGCTGGTTGCCGAGCGGATACGGAGATTTGGAGCATAAGGGATATGCAGGTAAAGACCTTGACGGGTTCTATAATCTCACGCTCAAGGGAACGGCTTCTACGTACAATGCAGGTTCATTATATACATTACAATTTTCATAACTCTTAAATCAAAACAATTATGGAAGAAACAATTTGGTTCGCTATCGCAGCATTGGTAGCAAGTGTGATGACTATCACAGAGTTTTTCAAACGTATTATCAAGGTTGACAAGAAGTGGTTTAACCGACTTCTCACCTTCATTGTGGCTATCGGTACGGCTTTCGTGGCGTGGATACTCGGTAAGCTGCCTACATGGTTTACACCCGAATGGGTTTGTGTTCTCGTAGAGGGTGGTTTTCTCGGTCTATTGTGTTGCTGGACTTACGACCCGAAAATCCTCAGAGAGATATTCGATGTAGTATTCAATCTGTTCGGAAAGAAACTCGGAGGTAAGTGGTACGAGGATAAGAAAGAATGATTATCTTTGTGAAGGCTTCCACCAATGAATTAGCTCAGGCACAAGGCTTGACGGAAGGCGCGGTAGAAATATCGCGCTTTTTCTTTATTGTTAAATCTATAACAGCACCATTTACAACTCGATATTGGTTTTTTCTGAGATGTATATTTGCCATATAATCAAATAAATATTATTATGGAGAAGAAAACTATTAATCTTACGAAGGTGAAGGTCCAGCAGGTCGATGGAAAGGAGGCAGAGGTCGATTATTCAAAGGACATTGCGTCTCTGACCTATAATCGTACACAGGATCTTGAGACTTCTATTGCTTGCCAGAAGATGTTTCTTGAAGGAGAATGTCCTTATTCTGATAAGGTAAAGGAAGAGTTTGTAAAAACTATCAATACTCTCTCTCGTATCGGAATAGACGGAAAACCTGAACCGGTTGGCATCATATACAAGAAGGCTCTTCTTGACGCTATAGGATAAGCCTTTCTTATATTGCTGAATTTTGTCTTGATAACTGATTTATTTACACTTCAATCACGCCTTTTCGTATTTGCTATTTTTGTTTAGCAAAATGATGACAACTATGGATTTAGAATCAATCTTTGGATATGTTTTATCCGCAATTACCGGTGGAGGAGTAATGAAACTCATCACCTGGAGATCCACAAAGAAGAAGGCTGCAGTTGAGGTTAAGATGGATGAGATACAGCTGATCCACAACACAATTGAACAAGTTTATCAGCCGATAATAAATCAGCAGAACAAGACGATTGAACAACAGAACAATCGTATCCATGAGCTTGAAACAGAAGTTCGTGAGCTTCGAACAGAACTTGTAAGCGAGCGTAAGGAACATCAGAAAGACATAGATCTGATGAACCGCAGAATACTTGCTATTACGAATGCTCTTGGATTAAAGGCCAATGACCGTCTTAGAGACGAAAACGGCAGATACAAGAAATCCGAAGAAAACTGATTTATGTCCAAAGAAGACAAGAAGCATCCATTAAGCGAAATAATGGTATATATCGGCATCGCCTTTTTTACCATTATGCTTTTTGCTATGATGTTCTTGTTGGACTCCTGTTGCTCACCTAAGACAATCGAGAAGGTAGAGACCAAGATTGAGTATAGAGATAGGATAATAAAGGACACTGTGACGTTCGAAGTGCCGAAAGAGGTTATAAAGAATGTAACGACTGATACTACATCTATAGTTGAAACATCATTTGCAAAGTCTGAAGCCAAAGTATCAAATGGTCTTCTTTATCATTCAATAGAAAATAAGGAACAGGCAATACAGAAACCTGTTATAGTTCACGTAACCGACACTTTGTATGTGTCCGACTCTTCGTCTCAGGAAATACCTGAGCCTGAGATAAAATATGTGGACAAAGAGCTGACGTGGTGGCAGCGTGTTCGTCTTGATACTTATGTCATTCTTCTTGCTATTATCGCCGGATATATTCTTATTAAATATAGAAAGGGCTTATTCTCTCTTATTAAGCTTTTCATATGAGTAAGTTTCACAATAAGATAACAATAGTAGACGGAATTAAATTCGACTCAAAGAGAGAGTCCGAATACTATATTATCTTTCGTGAAGCTCAGAAGAGAGGAGAGATCGTAAACCTACGGCTTCAAGTTCCATATGAACTTATACCTGCAGTTTATGTTGATGAAGTAAAACATCTTAAGACCAAAGATAAGCTCGTAAAGAAATGTGTCCAACGTCCGGTATTTTATTATGCTGATTTCGTATATGAGGATGCAGATACAGGAATACAGCACGTAATTGATGTTAAGGGAGGAGGAGCTACTGCAACGAGAGATTTCAAGCTTAAGAAGAAGATGCTGAGATATTTTCATAACACTGAAATAGAGATAGTAAGATGAATACATCCAAGAAAAAGAAAAGCATAGCAGACAAGGTATTCGGTCCGAAAGATCCTAATTTCAAGAGACCCGAACCGGTAAAGATGTCTCGTCCTCAAATGGCAACACATGCAGCAACATTCAGCAATGGACAACCGAGGCCACACAAACGTACTGGAAAGACTCGTTAAGTTATTCCGTAGCCTTACAATAACAATTAAAGCTGTTCCGTATATATCATTACTGATATATTGCGTTTATCTCGTATTGTCATGCGGGAGCAATGAAAAGCTTCTTAATATATTTGATATTATATATGGATATTCAATAGGTGTATGTCTTCTCTTCCTTCTTATGTCAAGAACACTTGAATTATGTTCGTGGCATAGGATCGCTTGCGTGATACCGACTACGTCTATGATAGTATCATTTGTCGACGACTACATCTTTCCTTTTGCGTTTGATGAGATATGCATGATAAACATAAGCATACTCATTATGGTTGTATGCTATCTTATATGGTCGTTCTTTCATTTCTTCATAGATGGAAAGTAAGGATATAATAAACAGTGTATTGGATTTCCTTAAGTTCAAGGTAAATAATGATACTTGTACGCCCGAAGAACTCAGGAACATATCAGATATACTGACAAAGGAGCTGGACTCGATAGGAACGATAGAAGAGATAGCCAAGTTCTTTGATGTATCTGAGGTTAATCTCAGGGCCATGATATCGAGAAAAGTATCATCCAAACCGAAGCGAAGAGTTTATTACAAGTTTATAGATATCCTAAAAAATGTTCCTGATAGTTGGCTGAAAAAGAGGTAATTACCTGAAAGATGCAACATAATTCCATAGGGATGAAGATAGGTTGAACTTTGTATCGACAGTCATAGAGGACTGTTAGTACAAGGTTTAATTTTTTATATCTATTCTTATGGCAGAATCATCTGTATTTTACACTCCGGAAAACAACGGAGGTACTGTTCCAGCTTGGATGGCCTTGAACAACAATGGCGGTCTTTTCGGAAACAACGGACTCGGAGGTGGTATTCTCGGCTTCCTTTTAGGTCTTTTCTTTGGTAACGGTTGGGGTGGTTTCGGTAATGGATTCGGTGGCTTTGGTGGCGGATCTGGTGCTGGTTTCCTTTCCAATCAGATTAATAACGACAGCGGCAGAGAGCTTCTTATGAATGCTATCAACTCTAACGGAGAGGCTTCGCGTGCTGCAGTTCAGAACCTTTCAACCATGCTTGGTCAGGATTTCAATCTTGTCAACAGCGGCGTAAGCGCTATCCGTGACGGTATCGCTGCTCTTACTGCTCAGACCGGCATGTCTGCACTTCAGATAATCAATTCTATCCAGAGCGGCAATGCTGCATTAGCTTCACAGTTGTGTCAGTGCTGCTGCGAGAACAAGCTTCTTGTGACTTCACAGGGTTATGAGAATCAGATCGCCACACTGAATCAGACCAATGCTTTGTCCAATGCCATAACCGGCGGCAATCAGAAGGTTGTTGATGCAATAGCCGATCTGAAGACTACAACTATCAGCGAGTTCTGTGCAGCACGCGAGCGCGACATGCAGTCCAAGATTGATACTCAGGCCGACATTATCACCCAGCTCCGTAGCCAGCTTGATAATGACCGTCAGACTGCTCAGTTCCAGGCTATGATTGCTCCTATTCAGGCTCAGGTGAATAGCATTGCATCAAAGCAGGTTAATACAGTTCCTGTTCAGTGGCCTAACTTGACAGCAGTAAATACCACTCCTTATGTAAATGGTGGCTTTTACAACAACTCTTTTGGTTTTGGTAATGGTGTAACATTCTAATTCATTGAATTATGTTCGGATGTGTTTCTATAACCACTAATCTCAATGGTGTTCCGTATCTGAGAACCACAAGTACTAACGTAGGAACTGATGCTGTTGATTTCAGTCTTGGTTTCCGCAGCGTACCGGCTATAGGATATATGACCATAAAGATTTCTGATGCTATTCCTGAGGGAACAACCGGGACACTTCCTATCCAATTTACAATGAATGGAAGTACCCGTACACTCACTTATTTCGGAGGTGCTTCTGTAACGGCTGCCGATCTTGCCAGCACAGGCGTAATACTTGTATGGTATAATTGGTATGACAGCACATTACAGCTCGTAGCACCGACAGCGTAATTAACTGATTAAAAATAACGACTATGTTCCAGAATATTTCACAGGGAGCAACACTGTATATACTATATCGTAATGAGCCTCGTGTTGCAGAAGGAAGGGTTATGTCTGTAAATACTCATATGCCCGTATATAATCCGAGTCAGCCGATGAACATACTTAATGGTTTTGTCTCTGACATTACCGTTCAGGTCGGAAACGACACAATCCCGTTCATAGGATTACCAGCAAACGCTATGATTGCGAACTTTCCCGATCGTGGTATGTTCATAGCAATGGATAAATCATCTATACTCAAAGAACTCGAAACAATGATGCTGGCATCTAAACAGGTTCTCGAACAAGTACCTACTCATCAGAAGATGATAAAAGCTTGTGACGAACTTCTTATTCAGCTTCAGCCTGAAAAGAAGAAAGAGGCTCTTCAGGAAAAAGAGATAGAGAACCTTAGAACTCAGCTTGATACGATGTCTGGCAAGTTCGATAGACTTACGGAGTTGCTTTCTGCGAAATTCGGGAATATAGACAAAACAAACGAATGAATATGGGACTTATTAGAATAATGGAAAGAGGCGGTAGCGACTATCATGAATATAAGAAAGCTATCAAGATGGCGAAGAAAGCTATTGAAACCATATGTGATCTGACTGAAGATATGGAAGAAGAATATGGCTATTCTGAGCGTGGAGGTTATTCAAGACGTGATGATGAGCGAGAGGAATTCGAGACAAGAAGCTCAAACAGACGTTATCATTAACAACTTCGGGGAGAGCTTTGGTTCTCCCCTTTATTTTAATCATTATGGAAAGACTTGATTATTATGATATATTACCAGCAGGTATGGATGCGTATCTATCACAGCACGGAAGGCATTTCTCTAAGCCGATGCTTGAGTGGGCTGTTGGTATGATGAAGGACAGGGACGGACGAAAGGTGTCTGTTATGGAGAAGAAGCAGTTTGATGATGTGATGAAAAACCATGGTCAGACACTTCATAGAACTGAAGGCTATTATGACGGCATATATGTAATGTGCATGGCCAAGAGCGATTATCTCGGTTCTTCTATCATAGATGAACAGCATCTTGCGATGTTTGTTGCTGACTATATAGATGATATAGACGGCAATAAGACACGTTCTTTTGATGAGTTCTATATCAACTGCATTGCAAAAGGTATCGATATTCCCTGGGAAGATATGATTTGATATGGATATAAAATCTCTTATTATAGGCAGATGGAAGGTAAAGTTCGTGTTTGCGCATGACGGATACGACATAGAAGACATCATTTGGATGCTATATGACATAGGCGCAAACGGCGAAATCATTGACGATGCATATATGCTTATGAAGAAAGGAAATGTAAATACCGGATTTACATATACTGACGGAAAATCTCATAAGGCTATTGTCGTAATAGGAAACGCTTCATCTGGAGAAGAGTTCATAAATACTACGATACACGAGATACATCATCTCGCAGTGGCCATTGCAATTGGTCTTGGAGTGGATTTGGAAGCAGAAACACCAGCTTATATCGCCGGAGATCTTGCGTATGATTTAGCCGAATATATATGTAATCTTGGATGCAGGCTGATATAGGAAAAACATAACGTCAGTTTTTAATATCAGAAAACACGTCTTTTAACATAAACGCTTCATTTAACCGCCATATACAGAACTATTTATGGCGGCGTTTCGTCATGTCCTTACGCGTACTTTTGTCTTAATCAAAATCTAAAAAGGAGAATAAATGGAAGATTTGGGATTTGACATTAACGGCATACTCTCTGAAGAGGAAGCCGAAAAGCTCTTTGAAAATTCAAACAGAGAACCAGAGAAATCTCCGGACAATAATCCGGGAGATAGTGACGAACAGAACGCTGAGGAGAATCAGGAAACTGAAGATCCGGAGGGAGTAGGCGTAGAAGGAGGGAATCAGGATGCCGCCAATAAAGAATCCGGTGGCTCTTCTCCTGATAATGTTTATTCTTCCATGGCCAGCGCTCTGAAGAAAGACGGCATCCTTCCTGACTTCGATGACAGCGAAATTGAGAAATGCACTACTGCAGATGCTTTCGCTGAGATGTTCGAGAAAGCTATAAACGCAAGGCTTGATGAGGCTCAGAAAAGAGTCTACGATGCTCTTAACAACGGAATGCAGCCTGACGAAATCCGTCAGTATGAGCAGACCATAGAGTATCTTGACTCGATAAATGAGGATGCACTGACAGAAGAAGGAGAGAAGGGAGAAAATCTACGCAGGCATCTTATCTATAATGACCTTATCAATCGTGGGTACTCTCAAGAGAAGGCGCAGAAGGAGATTGAGAAATCATTCAAATCCGGCGCTGACATCGAAGACGCAAAAGATGCTCTTGACGCTTTGAGCAAGTTCTATAAGGATGGCTACAAACAGAAACAGGATGAAGCAAAGAAAAAGGCTGATGCTGTTCGTGAGAGTCAAAAGAAACAAGCTGAAGACTTCAAGAAACTCGTGCTCGAAGACGATGTGAAGATTGGTGACACTGTTCTAAGCAAGAAGGTTTGCGAGCGTATTTACGACTCGGTATCTAAGCCTATTTATAAGGATAAGGATACAGGCAAGCTTCTTACTGCGGTTCAGAAGTTCCAGAAAGAAAATCCTCTTGAATTCCTCAGACAGTTGGGTATGTGGTACGTACTCACAGACGGAGGAAAGAATATTGAGGGATTTGCGAAGGAACAGGCGATATCCGAGAAGAACAAGAACATCAGGGAACTTGAGAAGAAAATCAATTCCACCATGCTGAATAGTGATGGTTCTTTATCATATGCTGGTGGTTCAGGAAAGGGCGGTAACGATCCGCTTCTTTCCGATGACTGGAAAATAGGTTGATAGATACATTATTGTTTAACTAAAAAAGAAAGATTATGCCTGGAATTATTAACAATTCACAAATGGTAGGTGTAACTGCCTGGAGAGGCACTGTTACAAAAGACAACCATCTGTATGGCCTGTTCAGGAGCAATCCTCAGAAGGCCAGTGAGGTTATGACTGTCCTGATGAGCAGCATGCATCTTCCTACTCTTGACACTTATCTCTCTCGTGAGGTTCCTGTTCGTGAGTATGAGGATGATTCTGAGCTCTTCTGGGATGTTGTTACATCTTCAAGACGTAACATTCCTCTGGTAGAGGCACGCGATGCAGCCGGTAATGTTGTTACTTCCGCAAGCGACAATGTAGGTGTTGGTTTCGCTCCCTTCTATCTTGTATTCCCGACCGACTGGTTCGCAATCGGCGAGGTTCTGTGGGGTTCAATGAATGAGGTTTATCCTATGATCGTCAAGGAAGCTGGTCGTGCTGAGGGCACTAACACTGTTTATCTCGTTGAGCCTTTCGGCGCTAACGGTGGCGACGGTATTCCTGCAAAGTACTTGCTTGCAGGCGAGAAGTTCAGCTGGGCTTACGCTCCAATTGAGGACAACTTCAGCCGTAAAGTAGGTGACGTTCGTTTCTCAACTCCTGTTACTATGCGTTCAGATTGGCAGCACGTTCGTCTGCAGCATAAGATCGGTGGTAAGGAAATCGGTAAGCGTCTGGCTGCAAATATTCCTGTTTCACGTGAGGTTAACGGCAAGATGGAGACTTCTATCGCTACCCGTTGGATGCTGAATGTGACATGGAAGATTGAGGAGACTTGGTCTGAGTACAAGAACAACTCACTCGATCGTGGTGTTTCAACACGTCTTGAGAATGGCGAGTACAGCAACTTCGGTCTGTCAGGTCTGGCTAACCGCCAGGGCGCTGGTTTCCGTCAGCAGATTGAGACCGGTAACGTACAGTACTACAACAGCTTCAACATCGGTCTTATCGAGGATGCTCTTATGGCTATCTCGGTTGGTAAGATTGATTTCAAGAAGCGCAAGTTCGTTGTACGTACAGGTGAGCGCGGAGCTATGTTGCTGAGTAAGGCTGCAAAGGCTGAGGTATCAGGCTGGCTGCCTCTGTATGGTGGTACTTCAAATGTACCTTATATCCAGAAAGGCCCTGCCACAGAGTTCGCTCCTAACGGTGTTACAATCGCTCAGCCTCAGGTAACTCGCTGGTTGTCTTCAAATGGTCTTGAGGTAACCGTGATGATTGACTCATCAAAGGATGACCTTCAGACCAATAAGATCATGCACCCCAACGGTGGCACTGCTGAGTCTTATCGTTTCGATATCTGCTATGCTGCAGATGAGGATAAGCCCAACGTACAGAAGTGCGTAGTAAAGGGTCAGCCTGAGCTTCGCGGATACCAGTGGGGCCCGTTTGCCAATCCGTTTACCGGAGAGTTCAACAACAGCTCCGCTTCATTCGACGAAGACGCTGCAGTTGTTCACTACAAGGCAACCCAGGGTATCGTAGTTTACGATCCTACCCGTTGTATTTCTTTGATACCTGCTCTCTTGCAGGCATAAGTGTTTAATATAAGGAGAAGAGAATTATGGAAGAGAAAACAAAAACACGTAAACAGGCAGAACAAGACAATAAAGAAACAATGTATAACCCGTTGAGACAGGAGACAGTATACGTAAGATTTGTGCCGCACGAGAATAACTCCGCCGGTTCAAACAAACGTCATGCAGCTTATGGAAATAAGATGGATGGTGCGTTTGATTCTTTCTGTGTACCTATCCTGCGCTCTACCGGGAAATACAAGAACGTTCTTACCAATGCAGAGAAAGATTTCCTTGAGGATTATATGCAGTTGGATTCGAATGCTTTGTCTGTTCACAACACAAAGAATAACTATTGGGACAACTTTAAGGTTACAATCACGAAGGAAGGTATAAAGCTCAACCTCTCCGACCCTGAAGATTATATAAAGTATAAGGTTCTGTTGGCAAACAACGACCTTATCGCTCCTTCTGTTCAGGAGAGGATTGACCGTCCTAAGGCAACCTATATGTATGAGATTGTACGTGAAGCCGAAGAGTCGAGTATCGAGAACGCCAAGATGGATGCTATGATGAGCTCGTATAAGGAATTCGACAAAATTAAGAACGACATGGATACCATGCGTATCCTTGTTGAGCTTCTTGACGGAAGACCTTATGCGCAGAACACAAAGGCTGATTTCCTTAAGGCACGTATCAATTCTCTGATTCAGGCCAATGCTAAGATATTCCTTAGCAACATCACTGATCCCATGCTTCATACAAAGGTTATCATACGCAGGGCCATGGAGCTCGGAAAGGTAACTAAGAGAGGTGACTACTATTATCTCGCAGCAGACGGAACTCCGCTGTGTGAGAATGGCGAGAATCCGACTCTCAGTCTTGCCGCAAGATTCCTTAACGCGCCTGCACATCAGGATATAAAATACCTTCTTGAAACTGAAGTAGAAAAGAACAAGATCTGATATGAATACGGTAGAAGAATGGTCCTCGCGTTTTGACCTTGAATATGATAATATTACGAGTGGCAGAGCCCCTGGCTTGGAGCCGCTTGAGAAAAGCATGTTTCTGACACAAGCTCAGGATAATGTAGTAATAGGATTGTATAAAGGCGATATCGGAGAGTCCTTTGAGTCTACCGAAGAACTTACAGCTTATCTTGGAACTCTCATTGAGCAGACTGAAGGTTCGCTTGTTCCTTCAACTCAACCTATACATAAGGTGATATCCAACAAGTCTTCGGTATATGAATTCGGTACTTCCTCGGAAGTTCTGTTCGTGACGATGGAAACCTGTCTCATAGAAACTCCTGATGGAGATGAGACGATTACCATAGACAATCAGGTTAAGACCTGCAAGACTGTTGACGTAGTACCTATCACGCAGGATGAGTTTTGGAGGACCAAACGCAATCCATTCAAGAAGCAAAACGGGAATAAGGTTCTTAGGTTATCATATTCAGGTTCGACTTCGACCGCCAGTGATTTGACGGAGAAGAGATATTCGGAACTTATAAGCGACAAGCCTATTCTGAAGTATACTGTAAGGTATATCAAGAGACCGTCGCCTATCGTTCTTGCCAACATATCTCCTTATAAGATTAACGGCGTCTATTCCGCGACTACGTGTATGTTACCTAAAGCTATTCATAACATCATTTTAGCCGAAGCTGTTCGATTAGCTAAGGCAGTTTGGAACTCATAAAACAATTTAAAACCTTTTGATATGAGAAATTTTAATACAAATCAGACTCGCCACCTGTACGTAGCTGAGGCTATTGCTGCATCTGGCAGTGAAGTATCAAACAACCTTGATATCAAACTGAAGGCTGTAGCATCCGGAGAGATCTTCTTCGCCTACAAGAATTCAGATGGTATCATCGTTCGTTCTGACACAATTGATCCTAAGAAGATCGTAAGTCTTAAGAAGGCTTATGCTACCGCTACCGATTCCGTTCCCGGAATGGATATTCCTCTTAAGGCCAGCAAACTCACTGTATCTGCTGTTCCTGAAACCGGTAAGAGCGTTCATGTTGATATTCTCGTTGAGGATGCAATCGATTATGATAGCGAATATCATATCATTGCCAATATGAATGTCACTTCAACAATCGACAATGCTTCCAAGTTCTATAATGCACTTGGCAGAGCTATCTTTGCTGCTATTCCTCAGAAGAACGGCAAACCAGTTGCTAAGGTCTATGTAGTTAAGTCTAGCACAGCTACTGAGGTTACAGCAACAAGTTTAGATGTAAGCTCTGCTACCGGCGTTGTGATCACCGAACAGCTCAACAAGTATGTTCCTGGCAAGCTGACTGGCGAGGCTTGTCCTCTCACAGTTACAATGACTGTTGACGGCGAGGCTATCGGCACTGTTGCAAAGAGTACCATCGCTGAGCTTAATATTGCATTGTCAGTAAGCATCGCTCCGACTGTTTATCCGTCAAAGTATATCATTGCCGACCTTGAGTACTTCTCAATGGGTGAGCGTGGTGATATGATCCGCGGATTTGCTTTCCCGAACGACTATCCGTTCAATCCCGCAGTTGACTTGTCCAAGAATTACGATATGCTGAGCATTGAGTATTATTGGGCTGGTGACGCCGAGAACGTACAAAAGTCTCCGAGACTGATTGAGATTGCTATGCCTCATGCAGTAAGCGACAATCCTATTGACGCTCTGTATGATGATGTAGACAAGTATCGTAGCGGAATGGCTTCATCTTGATATTTGATGCAAGTTTAATGTTTTGGTGGGGTGGATGGGTTTCTGTCTGCCCCACTTTTTTTATCGACTATGGATATCATATCAATCATAATTCCGTGTTATAACTCACAGGAATACATAAAGGAGACGATTGACTCTGTAAAACGTCAGACGTCTACAAGATGGGAGTGTGTTATAGTTGATGATGGATCTACTGATTTATCTGGAGAAATCATAGATGAAGCAACAGAGAATAATGTAAGATTCAAAGTATATCATGCAGAAAACTCAGGTGTTGCCGATGCGAGAAACTTCGCCATATCCAAAGCTAAGGGAAAGTATATACTTCCTCTTGATGCAGATGATAAGCTTAAACCTGAAGCTGTAGATGTTTTGTTGTCAGCATGGGAAAATAATCCAGATAAAGTTCTTATTGTTCCAAAGCGTATATGCTTTGATAATAACGGATATGTGAATATCGGACAGCGTGAATATGAAGGATATGATAAATTCAAATGGTCTTGCTGTATAATAAATACATCTTGTTTTAAGAAAGAAGACTGGAAGAGAATAGGAGGTTATAGAAACGGAACAAAATGTGAGGACTTCGAGTTTTGGATACGCCTTCTGTATAAGAATGATGATGTTCTTTTCATTGATAATATTCTGTTGGAATACAGGCTTCATGGAGATTCAAGATGGCAAACAACTAGAGTAAATATGGAAAGGGAGATGAAAATCATACAGGATATGAATCCTGAGATATATAAAATGGAAGAAACAAAAGATGAAATACTTGTCGTAATTCCTTATTTCGCAAAGCCGGCGCAAGGAAGAGAACTTGAACTTGCTGTGACTGGTTGGAGAAAATACTTCAAGGAAAAGTTTAAGATTGTCATTGTTGGCGATTGGCATCCCATTGTGAAGACTGGTGATGATATCGTATTCATAGGATGCCCTCGCGTTAAATGGCCCGGACAGGGAAACTATTGGCCTCATATAGACCATGTACATAAGTTCCGTGTAGTGCATGACGTCTTTCCTGAGTCGAAGGGATTCATATATACTTGTGATGATATATATGCCACAAAAGACTTCGCGATGAAAGATGTGCTTAAGCCTAAGGTTCAGTGTCGTGCAATAGGAGGGTCGTATCATCATCCTAACGCTTGGGTTAGAGATAACTACAGAACAAAGAAGATACTTGATAAAGCTAAGCTTCCTTCAATGAACTGGGTATGTCATCTGCCTGTATATTATGAGTGGGATAAGCTGTTTGAAATATATGAGAAGTTCAACTGCGACAAGGTCAGTAAGGTGGTAGAACAGCTTTATTTCAACACCTATATGCCGAAGGATTTCATTGTGATAGAAGGCGAAGAGGAAAACGATTATCAGTATAGGATAAGAAAGAAGGATGAATTCGCCGATATGCCTAAGATGCTCGGAAAGAAGATATGGATCAATAACTCCGAGAAGGGGTGGAAGAAAGAGATAGACGAAGTCCTTGCTGAATACTATGGTATTTGACTGAATACTAATTTATTTTGTTTTTATAAACACGGAGGTTGTATCACAAGATACAGCCTCTTTTTCGTATATTTTTGAAGAAAAAGAAGAAGCTATGATAACATTTACACAATTAGAGATTGATCCGAACGATATAGATAAACTCTATTATGACGTATCAATTCCGACTAGTTCTCAGACTGACTATTATATCACTGGAGTTTATCTTGAGTACTACAAGAACAGGAACGTAACCAATGCTCCTAATCCTTCTACGGCTTTGGTTATTCTCGATAACACCGGTACGATAGCTCCCGTAGATAAAACCAAATACAGAGCTTACGGTACTGTGTATAAATCACAGCTTGATTATGATACGATGGGTGTGGCGACATTCGAGGACGGATTGTTCTATCTCATAGTTTCCTGGAAGAACAAAGACGAAGAGCTTCATCCTGATGATGAGGCTGCAGATGTTAAGAGCGTTCTTGATTGGAATGCCGTTTACAACAGAGGAATGGCTTTTGTAGACAGAGCTCTTGTAGGGTGTAAGTCTGGTAATTGCTCCATAAACGAAGATCTCGAACAGGCTGTTATGATATGGCACGCAATAGAGTTTGCCATGGCCGCCAATGACGCTGATGAACTCGATATGCTTTGGTCTCGTTTCATTACATACAGTCCGCTGACCGGAGCTCAGACAGGTTCAACTTGTAATTGCATTTGATTATGTTATCAGTAGTCGAGAAAGATAATGCGAAAGCGATACTAGATAAGTATTTCGGTGCGCTGATGGGACGCGGCTATGTCAAACGCGACGTGGTTAAGCGTTTCATATTTTGGCTTTTCCTGTTGGATTTCGTTGAGAAGGTTTATATGCTTCTCGATAATGAAGACTACAACAAGATAAGTCATGTGCTTGACTGCATTTTCTACGCCAACAACTGCCTTCTGTCTTATAAGAACATCAAGTCTAAGATTGATATGGGCGACACAAGTTCACTTGCCGTCACATTCGTTCTCAGAAAGACAGAACTCGATATGTTGCGTAAGGCTCAGTCTGAACAGTTTAGAGTAACAGAAGAACAGTAAGATATGGCTACATATGCTGAAATGATTTATATGGTCTTGGATCTCATGAAAGAGAGGTCAAATGACGCATATTATACAGAAGAGCATGTCAAGTTCCTTCTAAAGAAGATGCGTGCTCTTCTCATAGACAAGAAGTATAGTCCCACGAGGAACGGCGTACATCATCCGATGTCGAATGAAAACCTTCAGCAGATATGTCTTAAGGTTCAGCCATCTCAAGTTCAGACTACAGGTTGTGAAGGGCAGTGGCTTGCGTCGGTTGAGGTGATACCGGATATCATAAACATAGAAGGAACAGTAGCCTGTACTGGTCATGATCTTCTTTCTACTATGGTTTCATTCATACCGACAGAAAGGATGCGTTATGTCGGATATAACAAATGGCTTAAGAATATTATCTATGCCGCAAAAAGTATAGATGGTCATTTGTATCTGCACAGTAATAATCCTCAGTTCTTCTATCTCGATATGGTTGGGCTGACGGGCATATTCTCAGAACCAGAACAGGCTGAGCTTCTTTCGCATGATGTGATGATGAACGGAA
>Ga0310696_10002847_pt1 | contig 22304 bp, 41 predicted proteins | sample AusTroGonzalo_MG_4_FD_203885 | JGI IMG/M metagenome (GOLD analysis project Ga0310696, IMG submission 203885) | Bovine rumen microbial communities from tropical cattle in Woodstock, Queensland, Australia - Gonzalo_02 (v2) (version 2) | ecosystem: Host-associated > Mammals > Digestive system >...
AAGTTTAGATATATTTCATGATAGAACTTCAGTAAAAGAAGAAAATGGACATAAAATAGTTTATGTAAGAGAAAAAACAGAAGAAGAAAAGATCCAAGAGCAAGAATGGGCAAAAAGGCGTGATGAGTATTTGCGGCTGGAGCATACCTTCCGCCTTTGGGACTTCCACTTTTGGATGGATTGGAATGAGTTTTGGAGATTCGCAAAGTATAGTAAAGAATTTGCGGATATTAGTATTTATCGACCGTGTGACTGCGCGGATCGGCAATGTACACTAGCGTGTACAAATTTTGGAATGGAATGCTCTAAAAAAACCGAAGAGTTGAAAACTCCTCAAATATTGGGGTTTGAGGGACGTTGGGAATTTCATGATACAATGGAGGATTACGGATTAACTTTTCCTTGAGATTCCGTATCCGAGAATGAAAATGGGTTTCAGGATTGTTGGGACCAGACAAAAACTTTTTATCAAAATAAAAAAAATTTTTTCCCGAAATACACCCCCCACCTACTTGCAATGTTGCAGGCGCCCCACCCGGCCGCTACTAAGCATACCCCCCTCCCGGCCCCCAACAAACACAAACATGCTTTAATCAATAGGCTCTCTTCAAAAATAAATTAAACCTTTAGTCATGGTTCAGCACAAATCCCTTTCTCATACGGTCGTTGTGGACAGCAACGACCGTTGTTTTTTATCTCAAAGGATCGTGCAAAATTTTCGTAGGGCAAGTGCGAAGCACATGGTTTACAGATTTATCCTGTTATTCTTTAGCACTTTACTTCGCTAAAGAAAAAAATTTTTTACTTTTTTCAAAAAACTTCTTGACATCAAAGTACCCGTGTGCTATACTACAATTAGAAAGAGAAAAAAACAGAAAGAAAAAGAGGAAATAAAACAATGACTGACCTTTCAATCTTTGAGGAAATTTTTGATGAAGTAATGGACGAGCTTAACCTCCGCGCATGGTGGGAGCTGGTAGACGGCGAGGGCTTCGCAGAGGTAGAGAGACGCGTAGCACAGCGCTACAACGTCGCAGACGCTTACGACGTGCAGAGCTTCAGTGCTTGGGCAACAGAGCTTGCTAACGAACTGTAAAGAGAGGAGTAACAACCATGACTAACTACTACAAGACAAACAGAGCCATCAACCACCTGCTCATCACCATCGTGTGTATCTTCCTCGTAGCTTGCGTACTGTGGTGCGCGCGGCCGCAGACAGATGCACAGCCAACAGTAGAGATTAACACCTACACACTGACAGCCACAGTAACAGAATACATCGCAGAGCTTGACTATGTGTGCGCAGAGGATGCAGAGGGTAACCTTTGGGGATTTTACGATACAGATAGTTGGAGTGTGGGAGATGCCGTAACACTGACCATGCAGGGCACAGGCACACACAGTGATGCAGTGGTAGGCACACAGAGAGACAGTTAACACACACAGACAGAGAGAGACACAGCAAGCACACACACAGAGAGACAAGGTGCTTGCTGTGTTGTGCTATACACAGAGCCAAGAGCAAGAGGTAATGAAGAGTAATGCTTGCGGCAAGCGAGCGCAGACACTGCACTACAGTAAAGCGCTAAAGAAAAAAACTTTGCACAAAAGGCTTGACAAGCTACGCAATCCATGTTATACTATACACAGAAAGAAAGGAGAAATAAACAATGACAGTATTCTTCGACATGGATGGAACAATAGCAAATCTCTACAATGTAGATAACTGGCTTGCCAAGCTAAGGGCTAGCGATGCAACACCTTACAGAGATGCACAGCCGATGGTGAGCTTCTCGGCACTGGCAAGAGTGCTGAACAGACTAACACGCAAAGGTGTAAAGGTAGAGGTCATCAGCTGGTTAGCAAAGAGTGGTAATAATGAGTACAATGAAAGGGTGGCACAGGTTAAGAGAGAGTGGCTTGCGAAACACCTTCCCAGCGTTAAGTTTAACGCTATTAACATTGTTAAGTATGGTACACCGAAACAGATGTTTTGCACTGGTACTGATGACATACTCTTTGATGATGAAATAGATAACCGAACTAACTGGACTGGCATTGCCTATGATGAAAAAAATATTTTAGAAAATCTCAAAAAAATTTAAAAAAGGCTTGACAAATAACAATGCCCATGCTATACTATAATCAGAAAGAGAGGAAAAGACAATGACCACCGAAGAGAAATACAATGAGCGTTATCAGCAGTACTGCAAGGGCGAGATTTCCCATGAAGAGTGGTGCGAGTTCTGCACTTTAGTTCTTGAAATCCTCATGGAAGAGAACACGGAAATTCTCAAAAATCTAAAAGAAATGTGGTAAAACCTATTGACAACCTGCGGCGAGTGTGCTATAATACAAACAGAAAGCAAGAGAAAAGGAGATACGAAAATGTTCTACATCTACACTGACGAAACCCTCTACACCACAATGAATGACCTGCGCGGGGCCTGCATCGTAGCTTTCAACTCTGTCAAGTACTTCGCTCACAACACCGCTTGGGTGGTGGACAGTGAGACGGGCGAAATCCTTAAGGAATACATCAAGGGCTGAGAAATCAGTCCTTGATTTTTTTTTGTCGCCCGCGCGTGGTTGGGTGCCACGACGCGAGTTTGCATTAAATAGTAGGTTTCAGGTTTTTAATGTGGCAAAACACGAAGCATGATGGTTCAGCGAACTTCCCAAAACTACCCCCAAAAAAAATCAAAAAATTTTCAAAAAAACGCTTGACAAAATCAGCCGGGTGGGTGTATACTATACTCAGAAAGGGAAAGGAGATAAGAAAATGACTTACTACTTCGACATGGACGGCGTCCTCGCTAACTTCCACAAGGCCTATGCAGAGAACAAGGCCGTAGCGATGAACCGCAAGGCAATGGCCAATCTTGAGCCGTTCGCAGAGAATGTCGCCACCGTTCGCCGCCTCATCGCCGAGGGCGTTAAGGTTTACATCCTCACCAAGGCCGCCAATGAGGCAGGCCGCGAGGGCAAGGTTGAGTGGCTCGCTCGCTACATCCCCGAAATCACCGCCGAGCAGTTCATCTGCATCGTAGGCTCTGGCCGCAAGGTGGACTTCATCCGTGAGGACGGCATCCTCGTGGACGATGACCCCAAGAACACTCGTCCGTGGGTCAAGGCTGGCTTCAAGGCCATTACCCTCGGTGTCAAGGGCGAGGCAGTCGCCCTCTGATACCAGTACTATTAAAATGACACATTCACAATTAACACTTGCTATAATAAAAACAGAAAAAGGGAAGGAAAACCCAACAAACCAGAAAGGAAGTTAAAAAAATGGCAACTACTTACAACACCCTTAAAACCAAGAATGGCGTAGAACTCCGCGAGATAGTTTTTCTTTCTACTGGCGAAATCGTCTGCTATGAAATCTACATGGACGGCGAATGGATAAACAAATTTAAAGACAAGCGCGAGGCTTCCAGTATGTGGAAGGATTTTGCAGGCTGATACCATTCAGCCTGCAAATTTTTTGAGCGCGCCGGTCGCAGTTGTGGCCGGCGCGTTTTTGCTTTACATCAATGCTTTACTAAAAAATTTTTTTAAAAAGTTGCAAAAAAAAGCTTGACAGAATTTCCCGGAAGTGCTATACTATAATCAGAAAGGGAAAGGAGCTAAAAAAATGAAAAAACTGACTAACGAAGAAAAACACGCGCAGTACATCGCCAAAAAAGAAGCTATAAAAGCACAGCGCAAAGCCGATCATGAATGGTTTACATACAGACTTCACATTGCCTGCTCGGCGGATTATCTTTGCCTGGAAAATTATCACGAATACATCGTATACTGTGTTCTTGGTACTGGTAAAAAATATCATGTTGACCTGCCGAATGGCATGAAATTCACTTGCACCGAATACAAAGAAATTTCTGAAATTATTGAAAATTATGCTTGACAAATCAACTAACTTGTGTTATTATAATTACAGAAAAAGAAAGGAGCAAAAAAAATGACTATTCTCTACATTTACATCGCAACTGTTGTTATCTGGTTCACTCTCTGCTTTAACCTTACCGTTGGCTATACAAAGAAAATCGGCGGTGAGATGAGAAACATTCCTGTCGCAATTCTTGTTACTCTTGCCTATTGTTGTCTTCCTATTCTGCGGTTTATCGTTTTCTTTGGTATCTGCATGAAGAATTACGAATACGATAAGAAAAATGGAATAATTTAAAAATTCCAAGAGCAAAGAGCCTTTGGGAGAAAATCCCAAGGGCTTTTTTTATTGCGGCCGGCCGCGAATGGGCCTCGCGGCCGGTTTTTCCATTATACCCCAATTTACACATTTTGTCAATTCGCAAAATAGACAAAAATCTCCGCCAGAAAAATCCCAAAATTTGTGCATTTTGCCTATAGACAAATAATCGCCCGTGTGTTATTATAATTACAGAAAGAGAAAATAAAAAAAAGGAGATAAAAAAAATGATAACTCGTGAAATGATGATAGAAATGATTGAGGCTCTTGGTAACGATGCTTTCATGTGGGAGCGTTCCGATGGGCTCATTGATGTGACTATCCATGACTTCGAAGGCTTCGATGATGATTGGTCAGAAATCATGCGCGATTATGACAATCCCGAAGCAGTTTCTGACTTCGAGGAAATGCTCGAAGAGCAGTGCGAATCTCAGGAAGGTGACTTTTATGTGACCTACCACTTCGACGGATTCGATGTACAGCTTGGTTATTCTTCCTTCGACATCTAATGATGTCGAAGGAAAAAACCCGGGAAATTTTTCAAAAAAAAGCTTGACAAACCGATCAACTCATGTTATTATAATTATAGAAAAAGAAAAGAAAAGGAGATTACAAAAATGACTATTAGAAAGCTTTCCGCAATGCCTTACGCACAGGCCCATGTTGAGATTGATGACAACGGCAATACTTACCTTTTCAGCTATGTAACAATGGTGGTCAAGATTACGGCCGATGGCTGGATGTCTTGCACTGGAACCTACAGCCAGACCACAAGAAAGCACATCGGCGCTTTCATGCGTGAGTATGTAGAGTGGCCCAACGGCGAACGCGCCAACTACTACGATGCAAAAAACGCATACGAAGGCAACTATCGCCTGAACATCCTGACAGGCGAGGTTGAGGACCTCTGAGGGAAACCTCAGAGGCCTTTTTTTTTCGGCGCGTCGGCTGCGGGCGCAGGCGACGCGATTTTGCATTATGTCACAACTTCCACATTTTTGCTACTGGCAAATTAGACAAAAAATCGATCCTCGGAACTCCCAAAATTTGTGTATTTTGTCAATAGACACGGGTTGGCTAATGTGGTATTATAATTACAGAAAGAGAGAGAAAGGGGAAAACAAAATGAAGTACAATGTTTGGAAAAGCGTTTACACTGGCGAGACCTATGAAATGCCAATAGACTGGCTTCCCCAGTTTGGCGGTTGGGAATTGATAGGGACTATTGAAAAATAGTCCTCTATCAAAAAAAAGAAAAAAAAATACTTGACAAGTCAATAAACTTCCGTTATAATAAAAACAGAAAGAAAAAAAAAAAAAAAGAAAAGGAGAATAAAAATGATTTACGCAAAGGATGCACACAAGATTTCTGAGGAAAACAATCACGAAAGAGAAATAATTAATCATTCCGTTGAAAAGGCTCTTGCTCTTTTTGAAAAGACAATCAATGAGAGTGCAAAAAATGGTTGTTTTGGTTGCTTTATTAAAAAGAATGTTATTAAGGACATTGTTAATGACATCTTTATTAAGACAGATGATGTTATGGATGCAATCGCAGACGAACTGAAAACCTATGGTTATAATGTGAGCATTCCGCAGAGTTACACTTCAATTCATGTAGATTGGTAAAAAAATAAGGACTTGAAAAAGTCCTTATTTTTTTAAAAAAAATAAAAAAAATGCTTGACAAATAAAATAATCCGTGGTATTATAATTATAGAAAAAGGAAAGGAAAGAAAAAAAATGAAAAACAATAGTTACGCAGAAGTGCTTGAAGTAAAAGAGAAAAATGCTTGGTACTGTGTAATCCATGAGTACGGAATTAGCAGACTTTGGAGATTGGCTCCGTACAGCAACAGAAAAGATGCTGAAAAAATCGTTGAAATCTACAACAGAAACATTGAAAGGGTGAATAAAAATGTTTGAAAAGATAAAGAGAGAAAAACTGCTGAAAAGACTTAATCAGTTAAAGTATGAGAGAGATGTTCACGATGCAAAGGACTTCTGGAATCGCTCCGATTATGAGTATGATAACAAACTCTATAATGAAATTCAGCAGATAAATAAAGAACTTAAGGAACTGGAGATTTAAAAAATCTCCAGTTTTTTTAAAAAAATGCTTGACAAAATGCTCGGGTTATGTTATTATAATTACAGAAAGAGAGATTGAAAGGAGAAAATAAAATGTACAGAGTTGATACTTTTAAGACTGGCAAAACCTTTGACAACATTAAGGATGCTACCCAGTATTTTAATAAACTGATAGAGTTCGGAGTTACCTATGTGGAACTCAAAGAGGTCGTTTCTGACTTCCCCAACTACTACGCCAAGAGCGTTCGGATTTTCTACCAGTAAATACCAGCCTCCCAGGAAATTCCTGGGAGATTTTTCTTGGCGGCGCGCCCACGGTCCTGGGTGCGCCGAAATACCATTATACCACCCCCCACAGATTTTGTCAATTCGCAAAATGCACAAAGATCCATTGCTGAATTTTCCCAAATTTGTGCAATTTGCCCTATTGACTTTTTGGCACGGGCATGCTACACTATAATCACAGAGGGGAACTGAGGCGACTCTCCTCCCCCCTGAATCTTGATGATAAGGAGCTGTTCAGCTATGACGAAAGAGTATTGGGAGATTATGGGCGATATCCTCGAAGAGGTCGAGGAATGGCTCGACTTCGAGGCTGACATGGCCTCGAACCCGTGGGATAATTAATCCCACGGCTTTTTTTTGCCTACTCCAAGAGGATCGATCCACTGAAAAAAAAATAAAAAAAAAATAAAAATTTTTTCAAAAAAAGCTTGACAATCTGCGCCCAGTATGGTATTATAAGACCGTAAGAGAGAGGGAGACCTCCTCTAGGGCGAGGGAAGGTATGGCAGAGCCCAAGACGCCGAGAGGCTGAGGGTGCGACCCATGTGAGTCAGTAAGTCCTACTAACAGCGTAGAAGGGCGACCGACCTGATGACCCCACCGCACGGAGTCCTGTTGTGCGGGATATAAATGTGAACCAAGCGATTGAGTTCGCAACCCCAAGCCTTTGGAAGGGGGACGGCAGGACAAGGCACCGCGAGTCCGCGGTATATAAGAGGGGACGAAACGAGGGCGGGACTCGTTAGATTACAAAACCCGCCGCGGGGTGATTTGGTCACTCTCCGCAGAGCCGCAGAACCCAATAGAACTTGAAAGACAGTTGAGGGCGTTGACCCACGTGAGTCAGTAAGACGGACACCCGCGTTACAAATAAGTAGACCTAGGATGCCGCACACAGCTTCGGGGGATAAAACTGAGACACCCACCAGTGCGGATGGACGGAGCAGAGCTGACAAGGGAACCACCTGCGAGTTTCGCAGAGTGGTTTTTTTGTACCTTTATGTCAGCCGGCCGCGGACAAATGTGCGCGGCCGGAATTTCTATTATACCACCCCATACCAAATTTGTCAATTGGCAAATTGACCAAACTTTTATGCCCCGTGGATCCCGAAATTTGTGCACAATGACGAAGAAAAAATGTAAAAAAAGTGTTGACATTTTCCCCGCTCGGGTCTATACTATGATTGTAAGATAAAGAAAGGGGAAACCAAAATGAATAAATTCTCAATTGCTGATACAATCGTCACCCATGCCAACGCGGGTATTTCTCGTGAGTGGACTTTCTGCGCTCACTATGGCATAATCCGTACCAAGCACGATAATGTCGCCTACAACAAGGGGTCTGACCTTGACATCGGTGACAAACATATTTCCATCAAAGCGAGCAAATTCTCGCTCATGGCTGGCTCGCTTTGCGAAGGCAAAGAGGACTTTGACGGAATATGGAATGTATTTGAAACAAATGTGCATAGCAATACATTCGCCTACATCACCGCTGATTTTATTGTCTATGAAATGAACATTAACGAATTTAAAATGTTCGTCTATACTTTCGCAAATGTCACCTATGAAAGCGAACAAAATGGCGGTTATGCTAAAATCCAGTTGAGAAAAGAAAGTCATAAAATGCTCAAGTGGCTCGATGAAAGAGTCGCTTGAGCATAGCAAAAAACTCTTGACAACCAAGAGCAAATATGCTACAATATATATAGAAAGAGAAAAGGAGCAAAGACAATGACAATATGGCTTGATATGGACGGCACAATCGCAGACCTCTACGGAGTAAATAATTGGCTTGAAATGCTGACGGCTCATGATGAAACACCTTACGCAATAGCAAAGCCTCTCGTAAGAATGGCAACCCTCGCAAGACTTCTGAATAACAGACAAAAAGAGGGTTACAATATAGCAATAGTAAGTGCATTGTCCAAGAGCACAAATGATGAATATGATGAAAAGGTCAAGACCGCAAAAAGAAACTGGCTTGCCGAACATCTTAAAAGTGTTCAGTTTGACGAAATAAAGTTTGTGCCTTATAACTTCGTTAAGAATGATGTAAATACTGGAAACGATATCCTCTTTGACGATGAGGATAGACACCTCAAGGCATGGACTGGAACCGCAATCAATGCCAAAAATATGCTCCAAGAGTTGAAGAATCTGCGCCAAGTGCGTGCGTAAGTTCTTCGCCCCGAGCACCTAGCCGCAAATATTTTTTAAAAAACTATTGACAATTAATAAAAACTGTGCTATACTTAAATCACAAAAGAGAAAGAGATAAAAAAGAAAAGGAGATAATAAAAAATGACTAACAGAACGATGTATACAATGCTTCAGATTATGGATTGCAGAACTCCCTTTTATGCTTCTGATTTCAACATTCCAGGCGGGATTATTAATTCACTTCACAGAAATGGAATCATTTCTCCTACTGGAAACAAAAAGGAATTTATGATTGAAATTCGTGAAGATACTTTTAAGAGAGTTTACACGAAAGAGTGGAAACTTGCCAAGCCCAAGAAAATTAATCAGATAATAAATTGGAACATTTACGAAATTAACTGGGCAAGAAAATTTGCAAAACTCTACGATAAAAAATTTGGAAAGTGAGGTTTCCAAAATGAAAAAGAAAGAAGAAGTAAAAGCCTATCATCAGAAAATGGCAGATGAAGAACTTCAACTGTATCTGCATTTTCGTAAACGAGGTTTTAAAATCCCTTCTAAAAAGGGAAAAGGTAGTTACAACCGAAAAGATTTTAAACGGGGAATGGATTTTTAAATCCATTTCCTTTTCTTTTTTTGGGCCCGCGCGCCGACGGCCGCACAGGGCCCGAGGCGCGCGGAATTTTGCACGAACCAGCATTTTGCATAATTTTGCTCCGAAAAGTTTGTGTATTTTGCTCACTTGAATTTTCCTTAAATTGATGCTACAATGACATTGTAATCAAAAGAAAGGAAGTTTTAAAATGATTGAAAATGACGAAAAAATAATAATGGTAGATACAGAAACTACCAACTCTATTGATGACCCTATCTGTTACGATGTCGGATTTGCGGTGATTGATAAAAATGGAATGACTTTTGACCAGTATTCCTATGTTGTGGCTGACATTTTTTTGGATGAAGAATTGATGTCCTCTGCATACTTCATTGACAAGATACCACAGTATTGGGAAGAAATTAAAAATGGCTCTCGTAAACTGGCAAGATTTTCCACTATTCGCCGTAAATTTGCTGAAGTCTGCAAAAAATACAATGTGACAAAAGTTTGCGCTCATAATTCAAGATTTGATTACAGAGCATTAAATCTCACGCAGAGATTTCTCACTTCCAGTAAATACAGATACTTTTTCCCCTATGGAATTGAAGTTTGGGATACTTTAAAGATGTCAAGAGAAATTCTCAACAAAAGCGATGAGTATGGGGAGTTTTGTTACAATAATGATTTTCTGACAAAGCGACTTTGTAAAAGATTTACCGCTGAAATCATTTTTAGATTTATAACTGGAAATCTTGATTTTGAAGAAAGTCATACTGGACTTGAAGATGTTCTGATAGAAAAGGAAATTTTCAAATACTGTTTGGAACAAAATCCACAGATTGACGGAAGTCTTTGGAATGATTAATGTCCAAAGACTTCCCTCGCCCGAGTCAAAAATTTTTTAAAAAAAGTATTGACAATTAAATAAATGTATGCTATACTTAAGATACAAAGAAGATAAAGGAGATAAAAAAAAATGATACACAATCTTGATGAACTTTGCATCCTTGCTGATTCCCTCTCTGCCCTCATGAACATGAAGACTGATAAAACTAATCCTATTTACAAGGAGAGAATTAACATTATTGTTGATGCGTGCTTTAATAACGATGTTCCTTACGAAGTGCGCCCCCTCTTTGATGGTTATCAGATTCGTTTTCCTTGGTGTCATGGAGATGTGGCTTGCCACAGTGGTACTTACGGATGCAATGATGGTTGCGTAGAAACCTATGCATTTCCTTGGGATGAAGATGATGTAAGTGTCATGCCTCCCTCTGATGCAATCAACTGTATTGTAGGTTACTACAAGGCTGTCCATGCAGAGAAGTAAGAGAGTTAGTTAACACTAACTCTTTTGCCCGGGCCCCGCGCATTTTGCACAAAAACTGGGGATCTTTTTTGTGTATTTTGCCATCTTGCAATCTGCATACAATCTGCTATAATAATAATTGTCAAGGGGAGCTGTAAGACCCTACGGAGGCAGTAAGAGCCATTCGGAAAAATGGTAACTTTAAAATTTTCAAATAAATTTTTGAAAACCCCTTGACATTCCTAGGCTATTGTGCTACAATAAGAATGTAAGCGAGAGGATGTAGCTCAGTAGGTAGAGCAATTGCCTTTTAAGCAATGGGTCGAGGGTTCGAATCCCTCCATCCTCACCAAAAAAAAATGAAAAAAAGCTTGACAACTCGCACAGAGTGTGCTACAATAAGAATGTAAAGAGGAAAACCTCTTACAGATAAAAAAAAATAGGGTAGCGACCTACCGCAAAAGAAAGGAATTGATACTATGACTAACTCCAAAATGACCAACCGCATTGCCCTTGAGTACGCTATTGATGTTATTGGCGACTCCAACGCAGAGGTTACTGAAAAGCTGAACAAGATGCTTGAGCAGCTCAATAAGAAAAACTCTGCTCCTCGCAAGATGACGGCTCAGCAGACCAAGAATGAGGGCATCAAGACTGTCCTTGTTGACTTCCTTGCTGACAACGCAGATACTGGTTATACTGTGTCTGAGCTTCTCAAGGTAGTGCCTGAGCTTGAGGGTGACTCCAATCAGCACATCTCTGCTCTGCTTCGCTCTCTGTTTCTTGAGGGCAAGGTTACCAAGTATGTTGAGAAGCGTAGAAGCTATTTCAAGATAGCGTAACCTCTGAAAAAGAGGGGGGCAAGAAATTGCCCCTCTTTTTTCATGCCCCTATTCTTTACTGCTTTACTGCAATAAAGCGCCCCGAGCATTTTCCAAAAAATTCCAGTAAAAAAACTCTTGACAACCCTCCCCCAATCTGCTATACTATAATTGAAAGGAGGAGATACTATGGGTCAGTTAGAAAACCTCATGAAACTTGGACTTACTGAAACAGAAGCAAAGCAAGTCCTTGAAGATGACAAGAAAATTGATAGGGGCGAAAAAATGCCATTTGACCTTTCAGCCGACAAAGTGAAAGAAACTCGTAAATACAGGCAGACAGACAGAGCCCCCACTGTCTACAACTGGCAGAATAAGCGAGAGCGCAAGCCGAATGATGAAAAAAGACTTCTGATAGATGTCATTCGCTACTGCCTTGAAGATAGTGGTGTAAATGAAATTGAAATAACTAATGCTGAACGGCAGATTGATTTCATTTTCAACGACACTCGCTATCGCATTGTCCTCAGTGCTCCTCGCAAATAGGCGAGGGGCACTTCCTTTTTCTCCCAATGAATAATTATTCAGCCGCCGGCGCACGGTCGCACGCCGGCGGGATTCGCGTCTATAGGCACTTTGCACAATTTTTACCCTCAAAACTTGGTTATTTTCCCATCTTGTATTTTTCCTAAAATGTGCTATACTATAATTGTTCCAAGGGAAAACGCACAAAATGCCCTAATGAATAGTGTGGGTTGGCAAAACATGTGACTCACGAACACACTATAATAAAGTAGAGAATAATGTTCACTCATGACGGTTCCCCACTTGTCTGTCTGCTTGAATCGTGAGGTAGGGTAGAGAAAGTGGCACTTGGACAGAGGGTTTGTGCGAACCTTCTGTCTGGGTGGAAAATTAATTTGCTTACTGGTTTCTTCATTTTAACCTCCTTTTCTTTCTGGACTATTGGCAAGAGATAACTTCTCTTGCCTTTAGTTCATTCCGCAGTTAGTCTAGACTAACCGCCCAGGCGCAGTTAGCAGATCCTAACTAAAAAAATTTTTAAAAAAAGTATTGACATTTTGCCAAGAGTGTGTTATAGTATAATTGTTCCAAGGGGATGGGTTCGCTCGGAAAAGCGAAGGGTGCCACATTAAATTGTGCGCTCGCCTGAAGAAGGTAAGCCAGTTCAACTCTGGTCATCTCCTCCAAATAAAAAAGAAAAAAAAAGGAGATAATAAAAATGATGTTTGAAGATGCTGTTTATGTAGGTCGTGAGTGCCCCTTCTGCGGTGAGTACCATGAGGTACTGGTCAGTGAGGCTGATTTTGTTAATTGGCAGGGTGGCGAACTTGCACAGGTCGCTTTCCCCTATCTCTCTGGTGATGAGAGAGAAATTCTCATCAGCGGTATTTGCTCCGCTTGTTGGGATAAAATGTTTCCTTCTGAGGAAGACGAAGAAGAGGACATTCAAGAACTGCTTGAAGCAGGTGTGCACATTGTAAATGATGTGCCAATGATGCCGCCCGCAGTTATGTAAACTGCGGGTATTTGCCCGGGCGAAAAACTGCACAAAAATCTTCTCATGTTTTTGTTAAAAATGCCAAGTTGATTTTTATTAAAAATTATGTTATTATTATAGTACAAAGAGAAAGGAGATTTTAAAAATTATGCGTACTTTTTTACTAATTGTGTTTTCAACATACTTCGTAATCATGTTTATGGGGTCTTTCCTCTCTTGGATTAATTCCAAGAGCGACAGAGAGTTTTGGTGGAGATTTATTGATACATGGGTATCAATAGGAATGATTTATGCTTTTATTAAACTGATTGAGGTGGTATAAATGAACTATGCACTAATACTTTTTATAGGTTGTACTTTTGCGAATGTAGTGATTAGCACCATTAAAAGTGTTATGACTATCAAAGGCAATAAGTTTTCAGCCGCTTTTTGGAACGCAATAGCCTTCGGACTTTACACCTACATTGTAATCCTTACGGCAACTGCTCCAGTTTCTACAATTTGGAAAGTTGCAATCACTATGATTTGTAACCTTGTTGGAGTGTTCTGCGTAAAACTTGTGGAAGAAAAACTGCGTAAAGACAAGATGTGGAAAATTGACATGACTATAAAAATCAACTACCCCAATCAAGCAGATTTAATGCACAAGCACCTAACCGCACAGAAGATTCCTAATAACTTCGTAATTGCGGGAACGCATGCAATTTTCAACTGCTACTGTCAGACTAAAAAAGATAGTGAAAGAGCCTTGCGGATTGGCAAGCACTATGGAGCAAAAACTTTCGCCACTGAAACCGCTTTAGCACCCTAACTCTTTAGAGTGCTAAAGTGCCCGGGCGGCCGGCATTTTACACAAAAACAGATCCTTCTTTTTGTTGAAAATACCATCTTGCAATTCTCTAAAAACCTGCTATAATTATAAGTGTCAAGGGGAGAGATAGCCAAGGAACTTACGAGGCGCACTCCATGAGCGAAGGTTATGAGAAATCTCGAAAAAAAATAAAAAAACCCCTTGACAACCTCTAAAAAGTGTGCTATACTAAAAGTACAAAAGGTCAAGAGAACAGACAGTGAAGACAAAAGCCATCGCAAAAAAATCTGAAAAAACCTCTTGACAATCAGTACAAAGTGTGCTACAATAAAATCATCAAAGGGGAGCCGAACCCCACAAACGGAGAAAGGGTTGATACCATGACCAACACGAAAGTTACCAACAGAATCGCTCTCACCTATGCCATTGAGAATCTGCCTGATGCTCCTGTGGAAATCGTAGAGAAGTGGCAGAAGATGGTAGAACAGTTGGACAAGAAAAATGCTTCTCCCAAGAAGATGACTGCCCAGCAGACGAAGAACGAAGGACTGAAGTCCGAAATTCTTGAGTTCCTCACTGACAATGCTGGCATTGGCTACACTGTTAGTGACCTGCTGAAGTCTGTTCCCTGCTGTGAGGGTGACAGCAACCAGCACGTTTCCGCACTCATGCGTGCGCTGTTCCTTGCTGGCTCTGTTGAGAAGTACACTGACAAGCGCAGAACGTACTTCAAGGTAGTGGGCTGATTGCCCACTACCGCAACCACCGCTCTACCACTTTAGTGTGGTAGAGCGCGGGCCCGGGTCCGCAAAATAACCAAAAAAGTGGATCATTTTTTGTGCAATTTTACCTATTGCATTTTCTATTTGCCCATGTTATACTATAATCAAAGAAAGGGGAAATGCGTATGGCTGAATCTCAAAAAGAAAGAATCATGCGAATCCTTAAAGTAGATGAAAAGGGTGCTGATGAAATTCTTGCCTACGATAAACTTGTAGAGCAAGGAAAGAAAACTCCCTATGACCTCTCTGCTGACAAGGAAAAAGAAGTTCGCAAGTACAGACAGGCTGACCGCAAACCTACCTTGTACAACTGGCAAGGAAAAAGGGAACGCAAGCCTAATGCGACAAAAGGTGGACTAATTTCTGAATTTTTCAATTTTTTGACAGAAAATTCCAGTTTTGAAGTGGAAAATGTTGAAATTTTGAACAAAGAAAGACAAATTTCCTTCCAAATAGGTGAAGATAAGTTTGAGCTTACTCTAATTCAGAAGAGAAAACCGAAAAATTAACGAAAAATCGCCATTTTTGAATAAAAAATGGCGATTTTTTCCATTTTTTTAGTACTTTACTGCGTTAAAGTGAGGCCCGGGCGCACAAAAATTTTGACTTTTTGATTTTTTTTTGTTATAATAAAAGCATAAAAGGATGTGAAAATAATGATGGTCATTAAAAAGATTGATGACATTGGACGTATTGCCATTCCAAAAGACATCCGACGTTCATTGCGCTGGATGGGTGGCGATGAAATAGAAATTATTTCATCTGATGATGGAAGTGTTCTTTTACGCAAGCATGGTGATGATACAACCGGGATACTTCGAGAATTAAAAGAGGAATGGTCCACGGACTCTGACATTGAAAAACTCTTCCTTGAATTAATCGATTTAATCGAAAAGAAAACTAAATAAAAAGGAGAAGCCAAGAGTATGTCAACCGAATTAGTAAAAGCTCTTTTAACTATTCTTAAATTCTGCGCCGAGGCCGATGATTGCGCACGGTGTTAGTTAAAAGAGTTTTGTGGCAAGTTACCAAGTGCATGGTAATCGACACCGGCCGCAATGCGGTCGAATTTCGGGAGACTTAGACTCTTGGCTCTTTTTGTCTAGAAATGCCCGGCCGCAAAATTTATAAAATTTTTCCCAAAAACCTATTGACATCCTTTTGTATCTATGCTATACTGTATTTAGTCAAGAGGGGTGAGGAGCGTAGATGGCACCACTGACTATTAAGTGATAGGGATGTTGGGTATTAATTCCCCTCTTGACTACAAAAAAAAGAAAAAGGAGAAAAGAAAAATGTTTTGGGCATGGCTTTTAAAAATAAGGGGTCTTTCTTGGGGAGATACCGCAAAAACAAAGATAGACAAATGGATTCTTAACAGAATGAAGTAAAGGAGAAAAAAAATGAAGGTGTATGTAGTATTAGAAATTACAGACTATGAGTATGGATGCTCTGAAGTGGCTTTTATTACAAGTAAAGAAGAAATAGCAAAAGATTACATTAAAAGGTACCAGTATCGTTGGGGCGATGACGAAGGAGACGCTCTTTCCTATGAAGAATACAAAGTTATCAGTTAAAATCTATAAACGCAAGTTTTTGATTACGAATAGAGGCGGTTACCCGCCTTTAACCACCCGGGCAAATTTGTAACTTTTTGTAACAAAAAATCTATTGACAAATTGTGTAAGTCATGCTATAATTACATCGTAATTAAGAGAAATACAGAAAGGAAATAATACAATGTTTATTGCCACTTACATCTACCCCAACACTGATGAGATTTGGGTGGGCAAAGTATCTATTCTCAACTATTTTGTCGTTGCGCTGACCTCTTTGAGATGCTCTCTGCAAAGGCACAGACTCATCATCAAGCCTATTAAATGGGCAGAAAAAAATTTCCATGATGTGCAGTGCTTCCCTACAAAGTATCAACACTATCCGCTTTTAAATGCTGACCCTCGTTACGCTTCTGTGCGTTGGGTTGCCCCTTGGAATCTCTGCTATTACCTTGAGGGTAAAAAGTACATCGCAGATTGGGCAATTGACCGCAGGTACTAAGGGGCAACCCTTAGCCTGCCCGGGCGCATTTTTTTTTAAAAAAACTCTTGACATTCTCTTCTATCCATGCTATACTAAAAGCACAAAGAGAAAAGGAGAAAAAAAAATGACTAAAGATACTCTTACAAAAAACATTACTCGCTATGTGCGCAAATTTGGAATTAAGTCAGTAAATCTTGGAAACAGCTTTTACTACAAAGACGGAAAAATTAATTATACTGTTCTTTCCTACGATGATGATGAACAGCACATTAAACACATTGAAAATACTTATGGAATTGATGTTCGCCCATTCTATTTTCTGTTCTGTCTAATGCACGAAGTAGGACATCACATGACAGTTGATGAACTTACAGAAGATGACATGATTTTTGAATTAATCATGCGAAATGGAATTTTCCCTCTTGTTGAAGAAGATACTAATTCAGCCTATTTCAACCTACCAGCCGAAGACCTCGCAAACAAATGGGCGCTTGAATACATTCTGAATCATGCAGACGAATGTTGGAAATTTCAAAGAAAATGTTTTGCAATAATGAGCCATCAATTTAAAAAGAAAAGTTTCATGAAGAAAGCAATGAAAGGAGAATAAAAATGATTACTTACGAAGACATTATTGAATGTCAGAAAAGTCTTGTTGATTTTTGGGGAGAAGATGGCAAGAATGTGATTGTAGCTTGCCTTCACGAAAAGCCCTTCAATGATTCCTTCAAAGAATTTCTCAAGCACTGCACTGCTTGCGGTGGGAACTGGGGAGGAATGCTCCTTACTGGAGTGCGTGAACTCTATCCCAATGTCTATGACCGCATTCCTGATAACATGGGAATTCGCGCTTGGGCATGCATCTGCAATACTCTTGTTCTGCTTGGAGTTGATACCGCCGAATGAATCGGCGGGTCGACCCGGGCGCAAACTTTTTTATGTAAACCAAAAAAATTTTTTCAAAAACCTATTGACATTTCCAATCCAATGGTCTATAATAAAAGTATCAAAGGAAAGGAGATTTAAAAATCTAATGAGAAAAAATGAAGTAATGGTAGTTGTTGATGTAGAAACAGCAGGTGGTCTTGAGAATCCTCTTTGCTATGATTGTGGGATTGGACTTGTTGACAAAAAAGGTAAATTCTATGAACAATTTTCTCTTGTCGTCTATAACATCTATGCAGTAGAAAGAGAACTCATGAAGTCAGCCTATTACGCAGACAAGCTCCCTCTCTATGAACTCAAGCTCAAGAATGGGGAACGCAAGATGGTTAGTTTCTATTACATCAAAAAGCTGATTGCAGACCTCATGGAAAAGTATAATACAAAAGTTGTTTGTGCCTACAACATGAACTTTGACCGCAGAGCACTTAACAATACTCAGAGATTTACTACAGATAACAGATTCAAGTGGTTTTTCCCTTACGATACTGAATTTCACTGTATTTGGCACATGGCTTGTCAGGTTCTCATGGCTCGCCCCTCTTACATCAAGTTTGCTCTTGAAAATGGTTTTGTCAGCGACAAGGGAAACATTCTCACAAATGCCGAATGTTGTTATCGCTATCTCACAAAAGATACAGAATTTAAGGAACAGCACGAAGGTCTTGATGATGTAAAAATTGAAGCTGAAATAATGGCAGCTTGTTATCGTCAGCACAAGAAAATGAAAACTGAACCTTATTCTGCTTGTTGGAGACTTGTTCAAAAGCGCCATGCGGAAATGGAAACGGAAAAAGAAACAAAAATCTGCCGTTTCCATACCGATGAAAAAATTTTTGAAAAACACTTGACTTTTTTCCTGTAATGTGGTATTATAATTACAGAAAGAGAAAGGAGAAAATAAAAAATGAGAGAATTTTTTGGAATCGCTGAAAGATACCGCTTTGAGTGGAATGACCTCCGTTGTTGCGCAACTGTTATCAATGTTGTCCTTGTCATGATTTTTGGTTTATCTATCTCTTGGCTTGGACTTGGAATCGCAATCGTAGGACTTGTAAAAGACTTCACTTCCGACAGACACATTAACGGAATCATGATGCATTTCTCAAGTCTTGCACTAAACATTTACTTCCTCACACTTCTGTATTCTTGAAAGGAGAAATACAATGACTAAATCCGAATTTTTTGAATGCCCCTCTGGCGCAATGGATTGCCCCTATTTTGACTCTAATGGTCACTGCACAATGTATCCAGAGTATGACCCACGCGAAGAGTGTGACGAAGCTGGATACTACGCCGATGATGATTACTTCGACGATTACAACTCTGACATGGGATTTGACCCCTACATGGGGTGCTACACCTACGACTGTTAAGTGGAAACACTTTACAGCCGTTTGGCCCGGGTAACAAATTCCAAAAACTGGAATTTGGCCGGCCCGCTGGCGAGCCAGCTGGGTCCGTTCTTCGCATCTAAAACACATATGCAAATTTTTTGCGGACAAATCCAGCATATGCTCCGTTATCAAGGATTCCCGAAAAAGCCCCCGGCCGGAGTCATATGCAAAACTTTTTAAAATAGCGCCCGATCGGGTCGCCGATCGGTTAATTTTTTATCATATACACTTGATTTTTATAAAAAAATATATTATAATAAAATGGGAAAATATAATATATATAAAAAAGCGGAATTATCTGATTAAGGCCGGGCGGGGACTTGACTTTCAAAAAAATTTATGTTATTATATAAAAAAAAACTAAAAATAAAACCGCAAATCCAAGAGCAAAAGCATATGCGCTAATCGCCGGCCGGACGTCCGATCGGAAAAATAGCAAAAAATCCAAATCTCTCACTCGTGAGTTTTATTAAGCTTCTGATATAAAAATTGAGGCTTCTCGAGCTGGATTGGCCGTTTTATGAGTAAATCTCCACCATATTAATTTTTAATAGTCGGAAAAGCCCTACGTCGCCTTTTAGCAAGCTCGGCCGCATATCCTCTACATAATTTGACAATTTTAAAAAATTATAATATAATAATAATAGAAAAGTATATATATAATAAAGGAGCAGATTATGGGTAAAATAGATTATACAGCGCACATATTTGATCGCCTCCAAGAGGGAGAAAGTTTAGAAAAAATCGGTAAAGAATTAACCGACGCGCTAAATAAAGCAACCGATCTATATATTGAGCAAAAAAAGGCTCGAGAAGAAGAAAAAAAGAAAGAACATGAGAAATATAAGGCAGCGGAAGATCTACTTTCAGCTCTCGACCGCATGTTTGCGCTTTACGACATAGATATTCCAAAAGCAACAACACTTAATATTACAGATATCATGAATATTTTTGACGAATGCGCTCCGACGTTCTCTGAGATAGCAAAAACTGCGGCTGAGATAGCCTCTGAGAGCAAAAAATCTTGCGAAAAGAAACCTTTTTGTAAAATAAAACAGTAAATAGGTAAAAAAATAAAGCCCTTAGATGTAAATCTAAAGGCTTTTTTATTAACGATAACGGTCACGATGAAAAAATTCATATGTTTAACACCGGTCGGGGCCACGCCACTTTCACAATTTTCAGTATTCTTACAGTTTTCAGTATTCTCACAGTTTTTCAATATTCTTACAATTTTTAATATTCTCATAGTTTCTAATATTTTTACAATTTTTATAATTCTTACAACACTCTTATACTTCTTTATATTCTTATATAATTTTTACAACTTCTAACAATGTAATAATTAATATCTTACTTTATTATAATTTAGTTTATATACTTTATATTAATACTACTCTTAATATATACTACTCTACTACTTTATATTAATAATTATTCACATATACTATATAATTATATTATTTATATTCGATTTTTATTTCAATTTTCGTTTTTATTTCAATTTTTAAATCGTTCCTTAAAAACTTTTCATTTCAATTTTTCTAAATTTAATACGCCCCGAGAAAATAGTACCCCCGATTATTTTCATATTTCAAAAACCGCTAAGTTTTCTATAAAGCCCGAGCGCAGCGAGGGATTTTAGAAAACGCTATAAAAACACTTTTCTTCACGAAGTGAAGAAATTTGTTGTCAAATTTGTAATTTGTAATAGTAATAGAGCAAATTACAAATTACAAATGAAAATTTGTTTTTTACAAATTTTTTGAACAAATTTACAAATGAATTTTGTAAAAAATCAACTCAACTTTACAAATTTTTTTGTAAAAAATCACCTTATTTTCTACAAAAACAATATAATCCCCTATCGGCGCATACTATTCTATCCATAAATTTTTATTTGTAAATTTGTTTTTACAAATTTGTACAAATTACAAATTTTACAAATGATTTTTACAAATTTTAATTCTTTTTTGTAAAAACTTTTTACAAAATTTTTTGTAAATTTATAGAAACTTTTTTACAAATTTCTATTCTTCCAACCATCGCTATGATATACTGCATCAGTTGAAACACCTAATGATGAAGCTATTTGTTTCGCTTTAAAACCCTGTTGAGCTAAAAACGCAATCTACTCATCATCTACCGTTTTCTTGCGGCCGTACATCTTTCCGGCATTTATCTTCTCTTCATAGTTCTTTTGAGCTGTATCAATTTTCGGTCGAATAAATGATTCAAAAATATTTACCATCATAGCATTTTCATTTGAGTATTCTCCATGACACCCATATTCAACTATAATATTATATAAATCTAATTTATCAGCATCCGCCACACGCTGTATATAGTCAAGCCATTCAGGATAAAAAATAAAAGATCTATCATTCATCTTTTTTATCCTCCAAAATATTTTTCATATCTTTCTAAAATTTATCTGAAACTTCAAAAATCCAACACTAAAACTCTGGCTTGTAAGGATTAGGAATAGATTTTAAAGGAATATTACCTGCGGCGACCAGTAATTCCATTATCCGTTTAGAATAAATAATTTTGTTAATTGGCATTTTGTTTACGGATCCTTTCGCTTATTATTTTTCAAAAAACTCTTTCAAAGCTTTTCTAATCACCTATGAAAGACTTAAATCATTTTCCTTAGCGAATTTTTCAATTTTTTCTTTTTCTTCTTCACTAAGTCTAACAGAAATTGTTTTCATTTTTTCACTCCTTTCATAGGAACTTGCGTTTTATTTGTAATACATTGTCTTATTTTGTCCTAAAAATTTTTACATTTTATCTATTTAAATTATATCAAAAATTTTTATGTTTGACAAATTTCCACTGCGGCAAGCCGTTCAGTGGATCTTTTAACCCAACGCGCAGGAGTTTTTTGACTTTAGAATTTTTTTATGATAAAATATATATAGATAATAAGAAAGGAGAATTTTTATGTACCCCTTTGTTGCTGAAGTAGAATATTGGGACGATTTTAATAACCCTTGGGAGCTGCGCCGGGAATTTTACCTCATTTATGCGGAGAATTACACAGATGTAGTTTCTCAAATTGAAAGCGGATATGTCGATAACCTTGAAACAATAAAAGTTTCTGGAGTAGATGATCGCCATTGTCTCTTTACCGTTCCAGAAGAAATAGCCAAAAATTTCATTCAGAATGGCTGCGTTTATCACGTTGAGAAAGAAGTTGATCCAGAATGAGTTATACTTCCGAAACTATCGTTATCTCCGGTTATAAACTTCCATATGAAATATGGAAAAAAGGTTTCAAATATTGCGAAAAGCATTGCGAAACTGATATAAATATTCCCGCTAATTGGGGCG
>Ga0310696_10002848_pt1 | contig 22301 bp, 14 predicted proteins | sample AusTroGonzalo_MG_4_FD_203885 | JGI IMG/M metagenome (GOLD analysis project Ga0310696, IMG submission 203885) | Bovine rumen microbial communities from tropical cattle in Woodstock, Queensland, Australia - Gonzalo_02 (v2) (version 2) | ecosystem: Host-associated > Mammals > Digestive system >...
CTTGCAACTATCCTTACCTCGCCGAAGTCGCACGCTACAATATGGCGATGCTGACCGCCTACGCCGACCCCACTTCTGGAGTTGGTGTTGAGAATCATCCCGCCACCAACACCAGCACCTACGCATACCCGAACCCCTGCGGTGGAAAAGTCTTCCTGCAATACCAACTGGAGCAGGACTCGCCCGTCAGCATCTCCGTGCTCGACTTGAGAGGCTGCACGTTGCTGCACTATGACAACGGAATCCAGCCCGCCGGCATCCGCCATTCCGAACTGGACCTTACTTCTTTGCCTGCCGGACTGTACATCTGTCAAATCCGCACAGGAAAAGGTGTAGAGACGCTGAAATTGCTGAGGCGATAATAAGACGTAAGACTTGAGACTTTGTGGGAATCCGGAAGGGTTCCCATTTTTTTAGAACTGGCATTGTTTTTGTTCAGAAAAAGTGTATTTTTGCAAACTGAAACTATAAAATATTTTGGATAATTTAAAGTTAGAGTTTATGATATCACGTTTTTTTAAACTACAAGATGCTGAAACAGAAAGTGTTTTCTTTTTTGGAGCAAGACAAACTGGAAAAACAACATTATTAAAAAACCTCTTCCCAAACACGCGCTACTACGACCTGTTAAAAAGCGACGAATTCGAACGTCTCAGCCGCAGACCCTCGCTATTACGGGAAGAACTGATAAATCTTCCGTCTGACGAACTGATCATCATAGACGAAATCCAGAAACTCCCCATCCTGCTTGACGAAGTACACTGGCTGATAACGAATCGCGGACTTCGCTTCATCTTGACAGGTTCGAGTGCGCGGAAACTTCGCCGTGGAGGGGTGAACCTTTTAGGCGGTCGCGCTCTGCAAAACAATTTTTACCCGCTTGTCAGCACAGAAATTCCCGACTTTGATCTCGACAGAGCGGTCAACAACGGCATGATTCCCCGGCATTATCTCATACAAAATGCGACCAAACGTATTCGTGGATATGTGGGTAATTACCTTCAAAGTGAAATCATGGAGGAGGCCAGAGTCAGAAACCTTGCCGTTTTCAACCGTTTTCTGGAAGCGGCTGCCCTTACCAGCGGCGAAATGCTTGTGTACAGCAATGTGGCAGCAGACTGCGGCGTGAGTTCCGTCACGGCAAAGGCATACTTTGAAATTCTCGAAGACACTCTCTTTGGTTATACTGTGCCCGCCTATACCAAAACAAAAAAAAGAAAACTAATCCAAGCTCCGAAATTTTACCTTTTCGATGTCGGCATCACCAATTATCTGTTGCACAGGTCGCACCTGCAACAAGGATCACCCGAATACGGTCACGCTTTTGAACATCTGGTTATCCAAGAATTGATTGCTTATCTGGGCTATCAACAGCGGGAGGAGGAAATCAGTTATTGGCGGACAAGCAGCGGTCTCGAAATCGATGCGGTATTGGGAGACGCCAAGGTCGGAATCGAAATAAAATCAACAAAAGAGTTGAGAAACAATCAATTAAAAGGACTGCGCTCGTTTGGGGAAGATTATCCAGAAGCACGTCTGATTGCCGTATCTCTTGACAAATACCGCCGACTTGTGGATAATATTGAAATCATCCCCGTGATGGAATTCTTTGCCGATCTTTGGTCTGGAAAGATTTTTTGATTCACACTTCCAAACAACCCCGTGCCGCAAAAACGACACCGCCAACCTAAACCAAAAATTTGTATCTTTGCGCGGCATTTTAAATGCGAAATCTTATTTCAAACATAAAATATTAAAGTAATGAATCAAGAACTTTTGAGTCTGTATCCCAAAGGATTATGGGACATTTTCGGGCACATTTGCGATGCTCCCCACCCTTCCAAACACGAAACCGCCGTGGTGAAATGGTACAAGGAATGGGCCAAGGAGAACAACATCCCCGTCGTGCAGGACGAGACCGGCAACCTGCTCTTCTCCGTTCCCGCGACCCCCGGTTATGAGAACCGCACGCCCGTCGTGCTGCAGGCGCACTGCGACATGGTGCCGCAAGCCGACAGCGACAAGAAACACGACTTCCTGACCGACCCCATCGAGCCGATCATCGACAACGGCTGGGTGCGCGCCAACAAGACGACCCTGGGTGCTGACGACGGCATCGGCGTGGCCGCCGCTCTGGCCGCCATCACCGACCCGGCTTGCCAGCATGGCCCCATCGAGGTGCTCGTCACCATCGACGAAGAGACCGGCATGACCGGTGCCTTCGGCCTGAAGCCCGGCTTCGTGAAGGGCAAGATCCTCATCAACCTCGATTCCGAGACGGAAGGCGAACTCTACGTGGGTTGCGCCGGCGGTCTGGATGCCAACTTCCACCGCACCTACACCACCGTCGCCACGCCCGCCGGCATGAAGGGCTACAAGCTCTTTGTCACGGGTCTGCACGGCGGTCACTCCGGCATGGACATCAACCTCGGCCGCGCCAACGCCAACAAGATTGCCACGCGCTTCCTGCAGAAGGCTGTCCGCAACTTCGGTGCCTGCGTCGCCTGCATCAACGGTGGCGGTCTGCGCAACGCCATCCCGCGCGAGGCCACGGCCATCCTGACCGTCCCCGCTGCGAAAGCCGCTGAGTTCGAGGCATTCGCCAAAGAGTTCGAAGCGGTCGTGAAGAAGGAGTTCGCCCTCACCGAGGAAGGTCTCAGCCTCACCGTGACGGCTGTGGATGCTCCCGCACAAGTCATCGAGCCCAAGGCTTTGAACCAGTTCCTGAACATGATTTTCGCCATCCCGAACGGTGTGCAGCGCATGAGCGACTCCATGCCCGGCTTGGTGGAGACCTCCAACAACCTGGCCAACTTCGTCGCCGAGGACGGTGAGATGAGCGCCAAGTGCCTGATGCGCAGCAGCGTGAACAGCGCGAAGGAAGCCCTTGGCGAGCGCATGGTCGCCATCGCCGAGCTCGCCGACTGCGGTATCGAGCTCACCGGCGCCTATCCCGGCTGGAACCCCAACATGCAGAGCCCCATCATGAACACCTGCATGAAGGTCTACAAAGAGAAATTCGGCAAAGAGCCCAAAGTGATGGCCATCCACGCCGGTCTCGAATGCGGCCTCTTCGGCGTCTGCTATCCCGACTGGGATATGGTCTCCTTCGGCCCGACCATCGAGCACCCGCACTCTCCTGTCGAGCGCGTCAACATCGAGAGCGTCGGCAAGTTCTACGACTTCCTCGTGGAAGTACTGAAAAACGTGCAATAATTTCGGGAAAATTGTTAAACGAACGTTGTAGAGACGCAAAATTTTGCGTCTCTACTTTTTTTATAACAGCCGCATCGGGCAATCGAAAAAAATTGTATTTTTGCGCACTCTTTTTGAGGAAGGAAAGTTGGCCGAGCGGTTGAAGGCAGCGGTTTCGAAAACCGCCAGGGTGTAACAGCTCTCACAGGTTCGAATCCTGTACTTTCCGCGGATTGTAGAGACGTTGCGTGCAACGTCTCTTCGTTTGTTTAAACAACAACGCCCGGACAGAACCGCCCGGGCGTTGCCGTATAGACGCCATTCCCCTCGCCGCCTAACTGTTCTTCGGCGACAAAATCACGAACGGAATCATCATCTCCTCCATCGAGATGCCGCCGTGCTGGAACGTGTTCTTGTACAAATTCACGTACTGGTTGAAGTTGTTCTGGTAGGCGAAGAAGTCGGTCTTCGTGGCGAAGATGAACCGCTGCGTCATCGTCTCCCTCGGCAGGAAGGCTTCGTCGGGATTCTTGATTTCGAAGACCTCCTTGGACGGATAGTCCATGCTGCTGCGACCCACCTTGTAGCGCAGATTCGTGTTCAGGTCGCGCTCGCCCACCATCTTCAACGCCCGGTCCACTTTGATGGTGCCGTGGTCGGTGGTAATCATCACCGGTATCTTGCGCTCCGACAGCCACTTGAGCATGTCGAACAGCACTGAATTGGCGAACCAGGAGGCCGTGACGCTGCGGTAAGACTTCTCGTCGTCAGCGAGCTCGCGCACCACGTTCACGTCCGTGCCCGCATGTGACAGCATGTCCACGAAATTGAACACAATGACGTTCAGCGGGTTGCTGATCATCTGATGGAAACTGTCGAACACCTTCTTGCCGTAGTCGGCGTTGAGAATCTTGTGGTAGCTGTACTTGATGTTCTTGCCGTAACGCTTGAGGTATTCGCCCAACAGCTGCTCCTCGAACTGGTTCTTGCTGCCGGCATCGTTCTCGTTGAGCCAGTAGGCGGGATACTTCTTGGCAATGACCGACGGCATCAACCCGGAAAACAGAGCGTTGCGGGCGTAGTGCGTGGCCGTGGGCAGGATGCTGTAGCAGATGCTCTCGTCCTGTATATAATAATAGTCGTGAACCAGCGGATAGATGCTGCGCCACTGGTCGTAACGCAAGTTGTCGATGACGAACAGGAAGGTGCTCTTCTGGTCGCTCAACTTCGGGAAAAGCTTCTCCTTCAACACCGTGTGCGACTGCAACGGCTTGTCTTCCGTCCGGCCGTTGACCCAGTCGAGGTAGTTGCGCTGCACGAACTTGGAGAACTGCACATTCGCTTCCTCCTTCTGCGCCGCCAACATCTCCGTGACACTCTCGTCTTCCACTTTCTCAATTTGCAACTCCCAGTCAACCAAATCTTTGTAAAGTGTTGCCCACTCGTTTACGTCCAAACGGTCGGAGATGCGCATGGAGAGTTCGCGGAACGATTGCTGGTAGTTGCTCGTCACCTTCTCCCCCACCAACTTCTTGCTGTCGATATTCTTCTTCAGGCAGAGCAGTATCTGGTTGGGATTCACCGGCTTGATGAGATAATCGGCGATATTGGAGCCTATGGCGTCCTCCATGATGTGCTCCTCCTCGCTCTTGGTAATCATCACAATGGGAATGTGCGGATAGTCTTTCTTGAGTCGCTTGAGAGTCTCCAGACCGCTGAGTCCGGGCATGTTCTCATCGAGGAAGATGATGTTCACAAACTCATTTTTCAGGATTTCGAGGGCCTCCATGCCGCTCATGGCGGGAATCACGTCGTAGCCCTTCGTCTTCAGGAACAGTATATGCGGTTTCAAGAGATCAATCTCGTCATCCGCCCATAAAATCTTCGTATTCATCTGCTTCAATTTTTAAAACGGTTTATTTAACGGCGACAAGGTGGAATTATTGTAATTTGGAGAGAAAAAAGTTCAAAGACTTGTAACCTGGAACCTTGAACTTGGAACCTGGAACTTGGAACCTGGAACTTGGAACTTGGAACCTTGAACGAATAATTCTCTGCCCAATTAAACTTTTACATAAATTTTGTATCTTTGCCGTTTGAAATAAACTGAGATTATTAACAACAAATACCTTTAAAAAAATGAAAAAACAAACACGTTTATTTTTGATCGTCGCCATGATGATCTGCACTGTCGGCGCTTTCGCGCAGAAGCCCTTCGCCGGCAAAATCACCTTTGAAATGACCGCAGAAGGCTGTAGCGACCCCAATGTCGCCGCCCAGCTGGCCGAACAGACCCAAGAGTACACCATCATGGGCAACTCCTACCGCATGGACATGAGCGTCGGCATTGACGTGAGCGTCATCTCCAACGGCAACAGCAAGACCGTCACCACCCTGTTCAACATCCCCGGCTACGGCAAATACTACCGCCAGATCACCGAGGAGGAACTCCAAAAGAAACTGTCCACTACAAAACAAGAATTCACGTACACCGATGAGACGAAAACCATCGCCGGATACAACTGCAAAAAGGTTATCGTGAAAGAGACCGACCTTGAAACCGACGAGGAAGCCACATCCGTGCTCTGGGTGACCACTGAACTCGGTTTAGGCGACGACATCAATTTCGCCAGCAACCCCGGTCTGAAAGGCTATCCGCTCAGCACCGAACAGAAAACCGAAATCAACGGCGAAGAGGTAACCCTCATCACCACTGCCACCAAAATCACCCCCGACAAGAAGGTGAAAGCCACCAACTTCCTGCTCCCCTCCGACGCGAAAGACTTTAGCGAAGCTCCCGATGATCTGAAACAGATGCTCGGCGGTATGGACGAAGAATAATCCATTATGGCAGACAATTATTTAGAAAACAAGTTTGACGAATTCCGTCAACGGAAGAGTGCCCCGACGACCAAGTCCGGGCACTCTTTGGATTCATTGCTGAAGAAAAACCGCAGCTACCGGGGCTATGACAGTTCCTGGAAGGTGCCTGTGACCGTGTTGGAGAAAATGGTCGAGGTGACCCAATGGGTTCCGACCGGAAAGAACCAGCAGGCGTTCCGGTTCAAGCTGGTGACGGAGGAAAACGAGGTCCGCACCGTGACCGAGAACGTGAAGATGGGCGCGCTGCTGCCGGAGCTGCACCTGCCGACACCCGGCACCGAACCGCCCGCCTACATCATCGTCTGCACCACCGTACCCGAATGCAAGCGGGTACAAGTGGACGCGGGCATCGCCGTCCAAAGCATGCTGCTGAAAGCGGTGGAAATGGGCTACAACGGGCTGATTATCGCGGCATTCAACGCCACGAAGCTCACGGAGGCGTTCGCACTACCCTACCCGCCCGTACTTGTCCTCGCCGTCGGCAAGGGCGCGGAGAAAATCGAAATGACGGAAATCTCCGCCAACGAGAGCCACAACTACTATCGTGATGAAAACGGCACGCATTTCGTACCGAAGGTGCGGTGGCAGGAACTGATTATCTGATGCGTAGAGACGCACGGCCTGTCCTGATAGAGACGCACGGCCGTGCGTCTCTACAATCGGGAATCATCTTCTATTCCAGATTCCCTAGAATAATGTCAATGCGGATGTCGAAGGCCTCACGGGTGGCGTAACCCACGTGGGGAACGAGCACGCAATTGGGCGCAGACAATAACGGATGAGTCTCCGGCAACGGGGGCTCTTTTTCATATACATCGATGCCCGCACCGGCAAGACGGCCTTCGCGCAAGCAGAGCGCCAACGCGTCCATATCGACCACATTGCCCCGCGCCGTGTTAATGAGAACGGCCGTGGGCTTGCATAAAGCAAGCATCTCCTTGCTAATCAAATGCTTGGTTTCGGCCGTCAGAGGCACATGCAGCGAAACAATGTCGCTGGTGCGCATCAGCTCCTCCAACGTCACGTAAGTGACACCCATCGCCGCCACTTCCGGCTTCTGCGTCCGGCTCCATGCAATAACGCGGCAGCCGAAGGCCTGGAAAAGCTGCGCCGTACGGATGCCGATAGCGCCGGTACCCACAATACCGACGGTCTTGCTGTGCAGTTCTCGTCCGAGGAACGCGCCACGCACCCCGCCCTGACGGATGCTACCGTCGAGAGCGGTAATCTTCCGGAAAACGTCAATAGCCAGTCCGATAGCAAGTTCCGCAACAGCCTGGGTGGCGTAACCGGAGGCATTCTTAACCTTGATGCCGTGGGCCTGACAATAGGCCAAATCAATGTGGTCAAGGCCGGTGAACGCCACGTCTAAGAAGCACAACTTGGGACACTGCGAGAGCACCTCCGCCGACAGCGGGATGTTGGAGATGATGACCACCTCGGCGTCTTTCATACGCTCCACTAACGTGGCAGAGTCCTCTTTCCTATCCGGATACCAGACAAATTCGTGGCCTTTTACAGCCAAATCCTGTTTGATGGCCTCCGCACGCTCAGCGGAAATGCCTATGGGTTCTACGGTTACTATTTTCATATTATCTCATTATTTTCTGGGGTTTACTACATTAACCCTGGCTAAATCTCTTGTCCTAACAAAGCCGCTCAAGAAAGATGTTCGAAATTCGCCCCCTATTGCCTGTTGCCTATTGCCTGTTGCCTTTTGCCTGTTGCCTTTTCCCTACTTCACCGCAACCTGTTCCACTTGAAGCACGTCATTGTTGACGGGATCGAGCAGAAACGCCACCACGGAACAATTCCCGACTTCCCAGTCGGTGTTGGCCATGTCAACCGACACGGCGTACGTCTCGCTGTCACCAGCGGACCAGGTTTCATTGTTGCGGAGCGGGAAGCCGAAGGGATCGGTAAGGGCGGTACGCAGCACGTGGTTGTGGACGTAATCCTCAATATCCTGACTACCGTCCTTTTGCGGTTTCACGATGCCGTCCTCGATGACGAACACCACGAGGCGGAGCGGATTGTCATAGTCGCGCAGCAGGGTCACCTTCACGTTGGCCTTGAGGGTCTTAGTGGCGTCGTCGTACTGGTTGATGAGCTGCACAGCGGCAGGCACCTGCGAACGATCGATGTCACGAACCACATTGGCCCACTGATCACGCATCCAGCCACCGACCTTGTCGTTGCGGTTCATGATGGCCGCCGGGATTGCGTCGATGGTGAAAGCTTCGCCGATCTGGTTGCCAGCCTCCGTACGGAAGTCGTAGCTGAAAAGGCTGCCAGAGGGTTTGGCCAGTGACCCGAAGTGGATGCCAACGGTCACGAGCGTGTCGCCGTACTGTTCGTGAAGGTTCTCCAGAATCTGGTGGCCCTGAGGACAGTTGGTGCAGCGATGCCCCGTGAATTCCTCCACCAGCACTTTGCGGTAAACAGAGGCCGGATCTATGTCGGGGAAAACGACCGTGACGTCCTCCTGGGTTATCACTTCGTAAAATGGATCGTCCACCTTATCACACGCCGTAAACATAAAAACGCCCAAAATCAAGGCGAGAAGAAAGGTTGTTATCTTTTTCATATCAATCGATTGTATCCTATTGTATCTGTATTATTTTGAATGGCAAAAATACAAAAAAATATGATTGCGTACACATTTATATGTAGGGCTGCCGCAATGCGACAGCCCTACGACAACCGCAATGCGACAGCCCTACGACAACCGCAATGCGACAGCCCTACGACAACCGCAATGCGACAGCCCTACAACAACCGCAATGCGACAGCCCTACGACAACCGCAATGCGACAGCCCTACGACAACCGCAATGCGACAGCCCTACGACAACCGCAATGCGACAGCCCTACAAGGTCATATTAAATCTTCCCCGCAAATCATTTCCGACATCATCCTGTACAATTCCCGCAGCCGAGCATCGTCCAATTCGGCCAGTTGCGCCCGCATCACGTTCGTGTCTCTACGCACGGCGGGGCCCGTCTGCGCTTCCGCAGGGGTCATCTGCGACACTTTCTCCACCGTCTGGCGAAGCACCGGCAACAGAATATCAAACGGCAGGTTATTCTCTTCCAGCAATTTATACGCTATCTGATACATCGCGTTGCTGAAATTGCAGGCGAAGACCGCCGCGACGTGCATCCGCGCACGTTGCGCCTCCGACACCTCGTAGCAATTCGGCGAAAGTTCCCGTGCCAAGTCCCACATCAACACCTTGTCCTCACCTACGAAGTCGGATTCCAGACACAACGGGACCTCCAAACCGCTCATATCCTGCGACTTAGTGAACGTCTGCAAAGGATAGATCACCCCGTAAGCGTCGGCGTAGGGTTTCAGACACTGGCAGGAGACCGTGCCGGAAGTCAAGAACGCCAGGGGAAGACGAAAGGGAAGTTGCGGCAACAGCGTTTCGTATGCGCTGTCCGCCAACGCGAAAACAAAGACCTGATTTTCAGGGTTTAGCGAACGAATATCGTCAATGGCTTGCGCACCGGAAAGCTCCGCGAGCCGCCGTGCGTTTTCAATGTTGCGGCTATAGACCTGCGTGACGGGGAACCGTTCCGAATGTTGCAACCGCTGCGCCATCCAGGTGGCCACATTGCCCGCACCGATGAGTGTAACCATCAGTATACGAATTTACTACCGCCAAGGAACTCACGCAAAATCGAGGTGCCGGGCAGGGAATCCACAGGAATAGTCTTGAAGAACATGAGTAACTTGATCAGACGCTGTGCCTCAGCATATTCGGGCACAACCTCGGGCACGCCGTGCAGAATCGGCAGCGCGGCGGCTTTCAGCACCGACAGCTCGAAGACCAGCGAGGTGTTAATCATCACGTCAGCATTCTCCTGATAAGGAAAGATGTTCTTCTCCTCACCGCGCCGCACGCTCGGCCAACGCCGTATGGTGTCGACCGCCGAATAGCCACGATAGTTGTAATCACGTACAATTCTGCGTATCAGTCGGTTGTCGGAAGTCGGAATCGGGTTCTGGCGGTCGAGCGACAGGGAGGTGAGCGCGGATACGAAGACCTTGAATTTCAACTCGTCCGCCACCTGCGCCGTGAGCTCGGGGTTCAGACAGTGGATGCCCTCAATAACGAGGATGGAGTTCTGCCGCAGCTTGAGAGTATTTCCATTCCACACTTTCTTGCCCTGGGTGAAGTCGAAAGTCGGGATTTCCACCTCTTCGCCCGACAACAGCCGGTTCAACGTGCTGTTGAAAAGCGGCAGATCTATAGCATGCAAAGCTTCGAAATCGTACTCGCCCTTCTCGTCGCGCGGGGTTTCCTCGCGTTCCACAAAGAAGTCGTCGACGGAAATCTGCACAGGATGGTAGCCTAAGACGGCGAGCTGCACCGAAAGACGGCGGCAGCTTGTCGTCTTTCCAGAACTCGACGGGCCACTGATGAGCACCATCTTCACATTGGGGTTCTGCTTGATCATATCGGCCACCCGCGCCAATTGCTTCTCTTGGTAAGCCTCCGCCACCAAGACTCCAGACTGGATTATCCGGCTGTCCGTGTATTTATTGAGGTCATAGACATACGGGACACCCACCGAGGCCACCCACTCCTTATCCATTTTATACACCGAGAAGAGTTTCGGGAAGAAACGCGTCTTGGCCATCGCCTTGATGTTCATCTTGGCAGGCAGCTTCAGCAGCAGTCCCTCCTCGTATTTCTCCAACCCAAAGGTGGTCAGATAACCCGTTGAGGGCACCAGGAAACCGTAGTAATAGTTGATACTATCGTCGAGATGATAGACCGAGGTATAGATGCGGTCGCGATTCTTGAAAAACTCGTATTTGTCCTCCAATCCATGGGCCTGGAAGGCGGCGATGGCATCGGGGGTAAGCATCTCCTCACGGATAAACGGAATATCTCGCCGAACCGTATCTTTCATAAACATGTAGAGTTTCGTCACCAAAGCATCGGTGATAGGACCGTCGAGGTTCTCCAAGTAGCAGTAGCGGCCGCCAGAGATGGAGTGCTTGATATGCAGCTTCACATTCTTAGGCAACAGCCGATCGACGGCATGGAACAGCAGGAAGAACAGCGACCGCATATAGCCGTTGCGTCCATAAGGGCTGTAATAGTTGAAGAACTCCACCTGCGCAGGTTTGGTGAAACGGTACGACATGTCACGCACCTTGTTGTTGACCAGCGCGCCGAGGAAGGGCGCATCCTTGTCCTGCGGCACACGGTAAATTTTCACGAACTCTTGCATCGTGATGCCGCAAATGACATCCAACTTCTTGTCTATATTTTTGCAATATACAGGGACCTTTGCAACCATATTCCGTAGATTTTTTTGAACGTGCAAAAATACAAAAAATGCCTAAAAAATACTATCTTTGCCGCTCAAATCATATACCTAATGAAGAATAGTATCGAACATCTGGACGAACTTTTCCCGGAATCTTTCAGCGAGGAACAGAAAGCCAAAGCCAAAACACTGTTTTACAAACAATTGTCGCTGTTTGCGCATGAATATTACAGAGGCAAGATGGTCACCCTGCCCAAGGTCCCCATCGAAAGCCTGAACTGGTTCAACGCATGGTACACCCCTGGCGTGTCGGCAGTTTCCACCACTATCCGCGACAACAACGACCGTTCCTTCCAACTCAGCAACCGTTCCAACCTTGTGGCGGTGGTCAGTGACAGCACGCGCGTGCTTGGCGACGGTGACTGCACCCCTCCGGGCGGTCTCGGCGTTATGGAAGGCAAAGCCTTGTTAATGAAGTACTTGGGTGGTGTGGATGCCACTGCGCTCTGCATCGACAGTCGGGACGAGAACGGCATGCATCAGGCCGACAAAATCATCGATTTCGTGAAGATGGTGCAGCCCAGCTTTGGTGCGGTGAACTTGGAGGACATCTCGCAGCCCAACTGTTACCGAGTGCTTGATGAGCTGCGCGAAGCCTGCGACATCCCCGTCTGGCACGACGACGCACAAGGTACGGCCTGCGTGACCCTTGCCGGCGTGCTGAACGCCCTCAAAATCGTGGGAAAACGCCTTGACAACGTGAAGATTGTGCTTTACGGCGCAGGGGCGGCAAACAGCAGCATTGCCCGTCTGATGATTCAGGACGGGGCAAAACCTGAGAACATCATCATGTTCGACAAAGACGGCACATTGCATCGCAACCGCATTGATTACGAGAAAGATACAAGATTTTATCCGCAGTGGCGACTCTGCCAAATCACCAACCCGCGGTGCATCACCTCTACTGAAGAGGCGTTCAAGGGTGCGGATGTATTGGTAGCCCTCTCCCACCCCGGTCCCGACACCATCAAGCCGGAGTGGATTTCGCTTATGGCGGAGAAGGCCATCGTGTTCGCCTGCGCGAACCCCGTGCCAGAGATTTACCCGCACGCCGCCAAGGCCGCCGGCGCCTACATTGTGGCCACCGGCCGCGGCGACTTCCCGAACCAAGTCAACAACTCCGTCTGCTTCCCCTCCATCCTGAAAGGCACGCTGCTCGTCTCGGCCCGCAAAATCACCGACGAGATGGCCGTCTGCGCCGCGCATGCCATCGCCGACTTCGCTGAGCGTCAAGGCATTAGTGCCGACCGCATCATGCCCACGATGATGGACAGCGCCCTCTTCCCCGAAGTGGCCGCCGCCGTGGGCGAATGTGCCGTCAAGGCCGGCCTCGCCCGCACCCCGCTCACCCGCGAAGAAATCTACAGACAGGCCAAGCACGACATCGACGAGACGCACCGCGTGATGGATCTGCTTGTCGGACAAGGCGTTATCGAGCTGTTCCCCGAAGCGGAAATCAAGAGGATTTTGGATGCGGTGGTGAGAACGATTAATAGTTAGTAGTTAGTAGTTAGCAGTTAGCAGTTAAAAACGAAGCACCCCCATATAAAGAAACTTTTTCCCTAAGCAGTCCCGAAGGGACAAAACGCACGAAGTGCAATTAACCCCACATAAGGCGAAGCCGCAATGTGGGGGACATCAGGAAGACCTCTTCCCTAAGCAGTCCCGAAGGGACAAAACGCACGAAGTGCAATTAACCCCACATAAGGCGAAGCCGCAATGTGGGGATGGAAGCAAAGCAGGAAGCGACGACCAGTGTGGGGACGAAAAAGTAAAAAGACAAGACATGTTCAGCAACAACATAGAAGCCTTCAAGCAATTAGGCCGACTTCTCGCTGACCCGCAATGGGTGGAGGAGACGTTCAGCGAGGCCATTGAGCGGCAGTACCGCGAGAACAGCTGGTTCACGCCGGAGTTCTGTCGGCACGCGCTCTTGTCCATCGGTCAGATGCTCGCACCAGACGCGCTCGACACCTACGAGGCGCGCTACCGGGACATCTCGCCCTCGGAGGACCCGCGCCGGACAGTGGCCGTGATTTCCGCCGGCAACATCCCCGTCGCGGCGTTCCACGACTTCTTCTGCGTGCTCACCAGCGGCAACGACTACCAAGGCAAACTCTCCGAGCACGACCGCCGGATGCTGCCCGTGCTGGCCGACGAACTCATCCGCATCGAACCAGCCTTTGCGAATCGCATTTCTTTCGTGAAAAGGATATCAAACTTCGATGCAGTAATCGCCACAGGCAGCGATAATTCCGCACGTTACTTCGAGTATTACTTTAAGAAGTATCCGAACATCCTGCGCAAGAACCGTAGTAGTGTGGCTGTGCTCACCGGCGACGAAACCGAAGAGGAACTCCGAGCCCTTGCCTCCGACATCTACCTCTACTTCGGTCTCGGTTGCCGCTCTGTGTCGAAACTGTTCGTACCCAAAGGTTACGATTTCGTGCCGTTTTTACATATTTTAACACAGGAAAGCCAGTCCATCGCCCAGCATCACCAGTTCAACAACAACCTCGATTACCAAAAGGCCATCCATCTGATGAACCAGATTCCCTACATGGATGCCGGAACGTTCCTTCTTGTTGAAAGTCAGGAGTATGCTTCACCCATCGGGATGGTTTACTACGAATATTACGAGGACATCAACCTCGTAAGTCAACGTCTGACCGAAGACACGAACCGGCTGCAATACATCGCCAGCCGCGACCCGCGCGTCACCCGCGCAGAACCCTTCGGCCACGCCCAGTCCCCCACCCTCACCGATTACCCCGACGGCATCGACACCCTGCAATTTTTATGGAAGACGGCTGACTTAGAGCCAGATAGTTCCAAGTTCCAAGTTCCAAGTTCCAAGTAAACGAAACCTTGAACTTTGAACCTTGAACTTTGAACCTTGAACCTTGAACCTTGAACTTTAAACTATGAAGAAACGCATTCTCATCCCCCTGTTCATCCTGGTCGGATTGTCGGCCATCCCGCTGATTATCGGCATCTTATACCTCTACACTGAGGCCGAGAAGGTGCAACGCAGCATCTTCGTGAACGAAGTGCTAACGGCGGGCAATGAGGCGATAGACCGCATCGATGCCGTTATCAAAAACGACACAAACGCCCTGCTTGAAGCGGATTCGGACGAAATCGCGAAACAGGATATTGACATGGATGAGGTGGTCTCGGTGCAGCAAACGCGCATGTTCCTGATTGACTCGGTCCACAACCAACCTATCGGCGTTATCAAATCCACCATCTACTTCCAAGAGAACAACTCGCGGGTCATCGCCTACGACACCGAATACTTCACCGCGGCCTACCGGCGACTCTTTCCGCAATACAACGACCCGAGCGACCCGAAAAACGTGCAGAACGACATTACTAACGTATTCAACATCAAGGATATAAGCCTTATCCAGATAGACAGTGCGACACTCCAGCTGCTCACGGAGGAGAAGTTGTACAACATCATCAAAGAAGAGTTAAAAAATGAAAATATCGAGGATCGGTTCGACTTCGCGCTCTACAATGCCTTCACGGCGCAATTCGTGGTGGAGCCCCAAAACGCCACCCCGGAGGAGGTACTCAACAGCGAGTTCGTCTTCTTGCTGAAATACAACGAGAAAGTCAGCTCGCCGCACTACCTTATCATCTACTTCCCCACCGTGCGCGGCATCGTCTTCAAGCGTATGAGCAATGTCGTCGCCATGATTCTTATCTTCTTCGTCATCACGTTCACCGTCGCATTCGTCGCGCTCTACTCGCTCTACCGGCAGAAGAAGACGCAGGACGTGACCAACGACTTCATCAACAACGTCACGCACGAGTTCAAGACCCCCATCGCCACCATCTCGCTGGCCTGCGAGGTACTTGCCGACCCTACCATGCTGGAAGACAAGGACATACGGGCTTCCTACGTGGAAATCATCAACGACGAGAACAACCGGCTCAAGGACATGGTCACGACCGTGCTGGAGACAGCACAACTTCGTAAGGGACAAATCAAGATGAACGTGGAACTCCTTGACATGCACGAACTTATACAGAAGGTAACGGACAGTTTCGCGCTGCTGGTCAACTCCTCGAACGGCATACTGAGCGTCGCGCTGAATGCCGACCACCATCAAATCTTCGGCGACCGCACGCATCTTACCAACACGCTCACCAACCTTATCGAAAACGGTATCAAATACTCCACCGACAGCCCTGAAATCCTTGTAAACACGCTCTCCGACGAGAAACACTTCATCGTCTCCGTATCGGACAAAGGCATCGGCATCCCGCAGACAGCGTTGGGGAAGATTTTCGACAACTTCTACCGCGTTCCACACGGCAACATCCACAATGTCAAGGGCTACGGCCTTGGTCTGGGCTACGTGAAGAAGATTGTGCAGCTCCACCGCGGCCGCATCGAGGTGCAAAGCGCGGAGGGCAAAGGCAGCACATTCACGATCTATTTACCCCTGAAGTAGAGACGTTGCGCGCAATGTCTCTACGGACGACCGTCACTCTGTTTAAAACAAATGTAGAGACGCACAGCCGTGTATCTCAATAACGGACGTAATATACAACGGTCACAACCGTTTAAAACAATGAAGAGACACACAGTCGTGCGTCTCTTCATCAATATTACTAGGTATATAATCCGAAGATTATTTTCCAGCCTTGATTGCGGCCTGGGCAGCTGCCACGCGGGCCACGGGCACGCGGAACGGGGAGCAAGAAACGTAATTCAGGCCCGTCTTGTAGAAGAACTCCACAGAAGCCGGGTCGCCGCCGTGCTCACCGCAGACACCGCATTTCAGGTTCTCGCGAGCGGAACGACCGAGTTTCACACCCTTCTCCACCAGTTGACCGACACCCTCTTGGTCGAGCGTGTTGAACGGGTCGGCGGGGATGATGCCCTCTTCGGTGTAGGTCTTGACGATCTTGTTCACATCGTCGCGGGAGAAACCGAAGGTCATCTGGGTGAGGTCGTTGGTACCGAAGGAGAAGAACTGTGCCACGCCGGCGATCTTGTCGGCCACGAGGGTGGCTCTCGGGATCTCGATCATCGTACCATAGAGGTAGTTGATCTCCACACCGAATTCATCCTCCACCTCTTTCTTGACGCGGTCGGCGATGGCCTTCTGGTGTTGCAGCTCCTTGACGTTGATGGTCAGCGGGACCATGATCTCGAGATGCGGGTCGTTGCCTTCCTTCATCAACTCAGCGGTGGCCTGGAACAGAGCACGGAACTGAGTCTCAGTGATTTCAGGATAGACGATGCCGAGACGCACGCCGCGCAAGCCCATCATCGGGTTGATTTCGTGCAACGCCTCAATGCGGGTCTTGAGCTCGGAAAGCTCCATGCCACGCTCCTTGGCAAGCTCGATCTGCTTGTCTTCCTCGGAGGGAACGAACTCATGCAACGGGGGATCCATCAAGCGGAAGGTGAGCGGTTTGCCGTCCATCACCTTGAGGGTGCCCTTCGCAGCCTCGCGAATGTAGGGTTCCAGCTCGTTCAGAGCAGCCTTGCGCTCCTCGGTGGTGTTGGCCAAAATCATGTTGCGCAGCTTCACGAGCGGCTCCTTGCCGTCTTCGCCATAGAACATGTGCTCGATACGGAAAAGACCGATACCCTCGGCGCCGAAACGGACAGCGTTGGCGGCATCCTTCGGGGTGTCGGCGTTGGTACGCACACCCATTCTGCGATATTTATCGACAATACCCATGAACTCTTGGAAGAGCGGGTCTTTCTCAATTTCGGGGATAATCAGGGGCATCTCCACGGAATGGACAGCGCCGAGCGTGCCGTTCAGGGAAATGGTGTCGCCTTCGTGGAAGGTGTGTCCGCCGATGGTCACCTCTTTCTTGTCGAAATTGATTTCCACTGCAGAGCAGCCCACGATACAGGACTTACCCCAACCACGAGCCACGAGAGCGGCGTGAGAGGTCATACCACCGCGAGCGGTCAGGATACCGTTGGCAGCGCGCATACCCTCCACATCTTCGGGGTTGGTCTCCTCGCGGACGAGGATGTTGGCAATCTTCTTGGCCTTGTATTCCATAGCCTTCTCGCTGGTGAGGGCGATTTTGCCGACGGAACCGCCAGGACCTGCGGGCAGACCTTTGGCGATGGCTTTGTGCAATTTCTCCACCGTGGGATCCAGGATGGGGAGAATCAGTTCGATCACCTTGTCGGCGGGAACGCGCATGACAGCCGTCTTCTCGTCAATCCAACCATCGTGCAGCATGTCGAGGGCCATCTTGACAGCGGCACGGCCGGTACGCTTACCCACGCGGCACTGCAACATGTACAGTTTACCGTCTTGGATGGTGAACTCGATGTCGAGCATGTCTTTATAGTGGTTCTCCAGAATATTGCGGATCTCGAAGAGTTCCTTGTACGTATCCGGCATCAGCTCTTCCATGGAATGGAGGTGCTTGTTCTGATCGTTCTTGGTGTCGTTGTTCAGGGGGTTGGGGGTACGGATACCGGCCACCACGTCCTCGCCCTGGGCGTTGATCAACCATTCGCCATAGAACTTGTTGTCGCCGGTCGCGGGGTCGCGGGTGAAAGCGACGCCCGTGGCGGAATTGTCACCCATGTTACCGAACACCATGGCCTGCACGTTGACGGCGGTACCCCAGTCATCCGGAATGCCTTCGATGCGGCGGTAGGAAACAGCCTTCTTGCCGTCCCAGCTCTTGAACACGGCCTTGATGCCGCCTTCGAGTTGAGCCTTCGCGTCATCCGGGAATTCGGTGCCGAGTTCAGCCTTCACGATGGTCTTGAACTCTTCAGCCAGTTGTTTCAGTTCGTCAGCGGTGATTTCGGTATCGCTCTTGTAACCTTTTTCAGCTTTGAACTGGTCAAGTCTGTCATCCAACATCTTGCGGATGCCATCGTTTTTCGGCTCAATGCCTTCGGCTTTCTCCATTACCACGTCGGCATACATCATGATGAGACGACGGTAGGAGTCGTAAACGAAGCGCTCGTTGCCGGTTTTCTTGATCAATCCGGGGATAGTCTTGGAACTAAGTCCGATGTTGAGGACGGTGTCCATCATGCCGGGCATGGAGGTGCGGGCGCCGGAACGACAGGACACGAGCAACGGGTTCTCAGGATCGCCGTATTTCATACCCATCAGGTCCTCAACGTTCTTCATGCCAGCCCAAACCTCGTCCATCAGTCCAGCAGGAAGCTGGCAGTTGTTGGCGTAATACGCCGTGCAGCATTCCGTGGTGATGGTCAGACCTGCCGGGACAGGGAGACCCAGCAAGCACATTTCTGCGAGGTTGGCACCTTTGCCACCCAAAAGATTCTTCATGTCAGCCTTGCCTTCAGCTTTTTTTCCGCCGAAAGTGTAGACATACTTCACATTGTTGTTGGTCATTTTCAAACAGTTTTGGATAAAAATTACTACTCTAAAAACGGCCGCGAAAATACAAAAAAAGCAGGTACAAATCCTGCCTTCTCCGAAAAAAAATTCAACGCCGATGTTCATTTAAATAAGCTTCTCTTTGACAAAAAAATGTATTTTTGCCGTTCGAAATAAATTTGGCTTGTTCACGACAAAAAGCCTATGGCGAAACGACTACACTATCCTCTGATAATCAATCTGTTGCTACTTATTGCAGGTGGCATACAGACTGTTCGGCTTCGATTGGCGTCACGCCGTCCGAGGTTGGCGTCGGAGAACACCCTGCGCAAAATCCTGAACATCAGCAAGAATTCCGACTACGGCAGGGAGCACCACTTCCGTCAGATACTGGCCGCCCCCAACAGCGACGAATTCTTCTCCCTGTTCCAGCATCTGGTTCCCGACAACGATTTCGAGGCGCTGCGCCCGTATGTGGAACGGCACAAAAACGGCGAACGCAACGTGCTGTTTCCCGGCCGTCCGATGATGTACGCCACCACCTCCGGCACCACCGCAAAACCCAAATGGGTGCCCATGACCAACAAATACCTGAAAGACGTTTACGGCAAGATGTCGCACGTTTGGATGTGGAACTTCATCAAGCACAGAAAGTATGCACTCGCCGGACACATCTTCCCCATCGTGGGCAAGGAGTGTGAGGGCTATGCGCCCGACGGCACCCTATACGGCTCGGTTAGCGGCGTGCTGGTGCGCGACATCCCCCGCATCATCAAACGGCACTACACCGCCCCCGCCTCCGTGATGTCCATTGACGACTATACCGCCCGAAACTACACCCTCATGCGACTGGCTATCCAGTACTGGGATGTCACCCTCTGGGCCACCGCCAACCCTTCCACCATCCTTGAGCTGCAACGCTCTGTGGATGAACATCTTGACTTGATGATTGACGACATCGAGAAAGGGACGTTGAGCGACAAGTTCAACATCGCGCCGGAAATCCGCGAGGAACTGCGCAGTTACATGCGTCCCAACCCGAGTCGCGCCGCCGAACTACGGCAGCTCCGAGACGAGCACAACGGGCGCATCCTCCCGAAAGACTATTGGCCCTACCTCCAAATCCTCAGCACGTGGAAATGCGGCAACACCAAAGTCTATATGGAAAAATATCTCGACCATTTCAACTTCGAACAGACTTTCTATCAAGAACTTGGATACATCGCCACCGAGTGCCGTTTCGGATTCTCCCTGGATGACACGATCGAATCTGTGATGTTCCCCCACCTGCACTATTACGAATTCGTGGCCGAAGAGGAGCTCGACTCCCCGCACAAGCACTTCCTGCAGATCGACCAGCTGGAGATGGGCAAGCGCTACTGCGCATACGTGACCACCTACGCGGGACTTTTCCGCTACAACATGAACGACCTGATTGAGGTGGGCGGGAAATTCGAGAAAACACCGACCATCCACATGGTGAGCAAGGTGAACGGCATCGTGTCGCTCACCGGCGAGAAGCTCTACGAACCGCAATTCATCGACGCGGTGCGGCAGGCCGAAGAGAAAACCGGCCAGAAGACGAAGTTCTTCGTGGGCTTTGCCGACGTGGAACAGTCCGTCTATCACTTCTATTTCGAATTCGAGGACCCGGAAACGACGCAGGCGGCCGCCGAGGATTTCGGCAAGGTGGTTGACGAGCTGCTTTGCCAAATCAACATCGAGTACGCCTCCAAGCGGGCCAGTTTCCGTCTGCACGAACCCGTGGTACACCGTCTCATCGACAATGCCTACTCCCGCTTCAAGGCGGCCTGCCTTGACGAGGGCATGCGCGACGGGCAGTTCAAGTTCAACCAGCTGATGCAGGACGAGAGCCGCCGTAGTAAGTTCCAGGTGCTGATTCTCGGTGGGATTTTGTCGGAGGCGGAGAGCAATGCCATGGTGCGCCGCGCAGACCGTATCGACCGCCAGCGCGAACGCATGCAACGCATGGAGGAACGCCGACTCGCCCGCCTGCAACGCCGTGCACAGCACAACCGCGCAAAGTAAAACAAGCTTCACACATAGCAAAAAAATTAGGGGACCCTTTCGAGTCCCCTAACTTATGCATTATGAATGGTAAATTCTGAGTTCTGAATTTTAGTACATGCCGCCCATTCCGGGGTTCATGCCGCCAGCAGGCATTGCGGGAGTCTCCTCCTTGATTTCGGCGAGCACGCACTCGGTGGTCAGCAGCATACCGGCGATGGAAGCGGCGTTTTCGAGAGCCACACGGGAAACCTTGGTCGGGTCAATGACACCAGCCTCGATCATGTGTTGGTACTCATCCGTGCGAGCGTTGTAACCGTAGTCGGCTTTGCCCTTGGCCACGGCGTTCACGATCACGGAACCCTCCTTACCAGCGTTAGCAGCGATCTGACGGAGCGGCTCTTCCAGCGCGCGGCGCACGATGTCGATACCGATCTGCTGATCCTCGTTCTCGCCCTTGAGGCCCTTCATGCCAGCGATGCTGCGGATGTAAGCCACACCGCCGCCAGGGATGATACCCTCTTCGATAGCAGCGCGGGTTGCGTGCAATGCATCGTCGAAACGGTCTTTCTTCTCCTTCATCTCCACTTCGGAAGCGGCACCCACGTAGATGACTGCCACACCGCCTGCCATTTTGGCAAGACGCTCCTGCAGTTTCTCGCGGTCGTAGTCGGAAGTGGTCTTCTCGATCTGCGATTTAATCATGGCGATACGAGCGTCGATAGCTTTCTTGTCGCCCTTGCCGCTGACGATGGTGGTGTTCTCCTTGTCAACAGTGATTTTCTCAGCCGTGCCGAGCATTTCGAGGGTGGCGTCTTCCAGTTTGTAGCCCTTCTCCTCGGAAATCACGGTACCGCCGGTCAGGATGGCGATGTCTTCCAACATCTCTTTTCTTCTGTCGCCGAAGCCGGGAGCCTTCACGGCCACGATCTTCAGGCCAGCGCGCAGACGGTTCACGACGAGCGTTGCAAGAGCCTCGCTGTCAACGTCTTCGGAGATAATCAGCATCGGACGGCCGGTTTGGACAACCTTCTCCAGAATCGGGAGGAATTCCTTCATGTTGCTGATTTTCTTGTCATAGATGAGGATGTAAGGCGTGTCATAGACAGCTTCCATCTTCTCGGTGTCGGTCACGAAATAGGGAGAAATGTAACCGCGATCGAACTGCATACCCTCGACGACCTTCACGTAAGTGTCGGTGCCCTTGGCCTCTTCGATGGTGATCACACCCTCTTTCTTCACTTTCTGCATGGCCTCGGCAATCACCTTGCCCACAGCGTTATCGTTGTTGGCGGAGATGGTAGCGACCTGCTCGATTTTCTCGTGGCTGTCGTTGATTTCCACGGACTGGGCCTTGAGGTTCTCGACGACCTTAGCGACGGCCTTGTCGATACCGCGTTTGAGGTCCATCGGGTTGGCGCCGGCGGTCACGTTCTTGAGGCCGGTGTTGAAGATGGCTTGTGCGAGCACAGTAGCGGTGGTAGTACCG
>Ga0310696_10002849_pt1 | contig 22292 bp, 3 predicted proteins | sample AusTroGonzalo_MG_4_FD_203885 | JGI IMG/M metagenome (GOLD analysis project Ga0310696, IMG submission 203885) | Bovine rumen microbial communities from tropical cattle in Woodstock, Queensland, Australia - Gonzalo_02 (v2) (version 2) | ecosystem: Host-associated > Mammals > Digestive system >...
TTCCCGTCCCCGACCCTGTGGCGTCGCCGGCGGGAGGCTTCACGCCTCCGCCGAACCCTCCGCCGACGCAGGGGGCTCCGATAATCCTCCCGGCTCCGGCGCCCCGGCAGTCTCCCCTGGTCCCCGTGCTTCTGTCGCTGATCCTGGGGACGGAGGTTCTCCGCCTTCTCCTCGAGCTTCTGCGGCTCGTGGCGAGGAGCTGACGACCTTCGCGAGCATGTCGTGCGCCCGCTGGACGACCGACTGCTCCTCCGGGGTCTGCGGCACGCCCGCGCGCATCACGTCCTCCAGGAACTCCACGGCCTCCTGGAGCTGCTCGTCGGTCGGGTTCTTCACCGAGTCGTCGAACACGCAGATGCGGGCGAGTATCGTGCGCCGGAGCGCCTGCTCGTCCTCCGAGTACGCCGTGTCGGAGAAGAACTCCCGCTGCTCGTCCGTGGGCTCGGCCACCGGGTCGAACGACATCTCCTCCATGACGACGCGGAGCGCCTCGTTGTACGCGACGCACTTGGCGTCCCTGGAATCCTCGAACACCTTCGGGTTTATGACTATCCTCGCCATGTCAGTCGCACTCCATGACCTTCTTCATCGTGAACGACCCCCACACCGCCGCCGTGTCGACGACCGTGCAGGTGCCGAGTATGCGCGTCGGGCTCACGTGGCCGTAGGCATAGCACCCGCAGCCGAGCTGCCCGGCGACGTAGCCGGAGATCTTCTTGTCGCTCGAGCCGTTGCCGCCGGCGAGCGTCACGATGAGCGTGTTGTCCTCGCCGTCCGCGAGCGCGTAGCTCGGCGTCGCCTCGATCGTGAGGAAGATCGAGGGCTTCTTGAAGACGCCCGTCCTGTTGTTCCCGACCGCGTGCCATCCGCCGCTTTCGACGACGGTCGCGTACTTCACGTACTGGCCGTTCGACATCTTGTGCGACTTGTTCACCATGTCGCGGAACTCGACGGCGGGCTCGCCGCCGTTTTTGTCGTGCTCGACGACGACCCGTCCCTTTATCTTCTGCACCTTGTACACGCGCTTCCCGAGCGACTGCGAGTTGTTCACGATGGCCGGGACCTTGAGGCTCATCGTGAGGTCGTAGTGGGTCGTCCTCGCGAAGAGGGCGAGCGGGAGCAGGCAGAGCAGCATCAGCTTCTTCATGTTGTCCTCCTTTCAGCGGTCCGAGGGACCGCGTTGCGGTTTGCGTTTGCGACCGGGAGCGCGAGGAGCGCGTCCCGGAAAGCCTTGAGCCCGTCCGTGCGCCGGTTGACGAGCCCCTGCACGACCCTCCCCCCTGCCGTACGGTACGTCGGCGCCTCCTTGAAGACGACCTTGTCCACGTCGTGCTCGGAGACGGCGGCGGAGCCCTCGCGGTTGAGGGTCGGCGAGTTCTTCGTGAGCGCGCCGAGCCCGGAGTTGTACGCGATGTCGAGGAGCTGCGCGACCGCGCCCTTCCCGGCGCGCCGCGTCCACGGCATCGTCCGGTAGATCGCCGCGGCGTCGCCGCGCACCCTGCGCTCCACGAACTCCGAGGCGTCCTTCTCCTCGACGACGTCGCCCTTGCGCACGGGGCGCATCTTGCCGGTCGTCGCGTCCCTTATCTCCGTCTGCCCGTAGCCGACCGTCCACTTGCCGACTACGTCCCTGTACGCCTTCGACCGGAAGCCCTCGTGCTCCTTCACGAACGGGACGGCGAGGTCGACGGCTTCGCCGAAGCGGGACGCGATCGCGTCCGGGGCCATCCTCGCGACGAAGTCCGACGGGACGTACTCGTCGCCCTTCCACGTCCCGGCGAGCCTCGCGTCGTCGCCCGTCGCGTAGCGGGACTCCACGGAGAACGTGGGGTGGTTCGGCTTCTTGTAGCGGTCGATGAAGTGCTGGCCGTCCTTCACGCCGTCCTTCACGGTCTCCGGGTCGAGCCAGTAGCCCCGGAGGTCGTAGTCGCCCTCGTACTGCAAGGGCCTCGGCAGCGTCGCCCGCCACGCCTGGTACTGCGCCTCCTGCGTGTCCGTGAGCGCGGAGTTGTACGCGGCGGGGTAGATGACGTGGCCCGTCCCCTTGACGTCCACGGCCTCCCAGCCTCCTTTTTCGTCGGCCTGGCCCTCGGGCTCGCCGTCCTCCATGTCGTAGTACCCCGCGGCCTCCGGATGCTCGCGGAAGAACGCCATGTCCTCCTCGGTCCACGCGTCCTCGCCCTGGGCGACCGGGATGCCGAACACGGTGTCCGGCACACGGTCGCCCGAGAAGAGCCCTCTTGCGCTGTCGATCCTCTTCTTCATCTGCGGTCTCCTAATAGTCGTACCTCGAGGCGAACGGGTTGGCGAGCGCCCCCGACGTGACGCCGCGGTACATGTCGCGGGACTCCTTCGGGAGCTCGTTCCACTTCACGCGCCTGCTGTCCTGCACGCGGCTCCTCACGGCCTGGAGCGCGGACAGCTTCGCCGCGCCGAGGCGGTTGAGCGCCCTCGCGATCTCGCTGATCTTCGCGGCGTCCACGGGGCCGTCGGGGTCCTCGGGAAGGGCCTTGAACAGCCTGTCGTACTCGCGGCACATGACCTGGCCGATCGCCTTGTCGAGCTGCTTCTTCGGGTCGAAGCCGTTCGTCCTCGCGTCGGCGAGGATGTCGGCGACGGACGTCGCCGCCCTCGCCGCGCCCTTCGCCCTCGTCGGCCTGCCGAAGGCGTACGCCGAGCGGTCGTTGTGCGCCCACGCGGCGACGGCCTTCTCGAGCCGCTTCTGGATCGCGGTCTGCGACGCGCCCATCTGCACCGGCCCGAAGATCGGGAGGACGCCCGCGTCGCCGTTGCGGTTGACGCCCCCGACGGAGAACGGGAGGAACGCCTCCGCGAGGTTGAAGAGCGCGGAGTCCGTCGTCGGCGAGAGCCACCGCTCGAACTGCCCCATGTCCTCCCACGCGAGGGAGCGGTCGAGGTAGCCGAGGCTGCGGCCCATCACGCCCTCGAGGATGCGCTGGGTCGGCATGGAGAGCTTGGAGAAGAACTGGCTCTTCGCGTCGTCGAACCAGCGGAAGAACTCCCAGCCCTGCTTGCCGAAGTGCATGTAGTAGTGGCGGGCCCTCGACTTCTGGTTCGCCGCGTCGCCGCCGGTGTACATCGGGACGAGCGACGGGGCCATGCCGCCGACGCCCGCGCCCATGACGCCGCCCATCATGCCGGTGAGCCAGTTGCCGCCGTTGCTCCACGCGAGCGCGGCGCCGCCGGCCGCGCCGAGCGCGGCGCCCGCCGCGCCGCCCTCGCGCTTGAACCGGCGCAGGGCCCCGCCGAACTTCGTGTCGTCGAACTGCTCGATGGCCTTGAGGAGCGGCGTGAGGTCGAACGCGGTCCAGCGCGTCTTGCTCTCGTTCTCCCACGTCCACCACTTGTCGTCGTCATCGCCGTCCTGCGGCTCGAGGTTCCCGGCGGCGCGGATGAGCTTCGCGAGGGCGAGGGTCGTCGCCTGGAAGAGCATCGGCACGCCGATCATCACCTCGCCGAACATCCGGCACCAGCGCCCGAACAGGTACTCGCGCTCCATGCGCGTCATGCTGTGCCCGCCGAAGAGCGCGTCCTCGATGAGGTTTCCGCCGCCGGCCTCCCACGCGCCGCGCGTCCACTGCCAGGAGAACATGAGCGTGTTCATGAGCCCGCGGTTCATCGGGTGCGCCCACGCGTACCGCAGCGGGTCGATGCCGCCGATCTCGGCGTTGATGTAGCCGGAGTATCTGCGGAGGTCGCGCACCGGGTCGAACGCCTTGCCGCGGGCCTGCGCCTGGTGGCGGAGCTTCGTGGCGAGCTGGGCGACCACGGCGAGCTTCGTCGCGTTGAGGGCGTAGTTGAACGCCTTGTCGCCCTGCCGCAGCACCATCGCGTCCATGATGCGCCCGTACTTCGCGGCGACCGTCGCGCCGAACTTGTCGCGGATCATCTCCTTGAGGCGGCGGATGTCCGAGGCCATCACGGACTTCGTGGGCTCCATCGGGTTGACGAGGTTCGTCGAGAGCGTGATGCCGAGGGCGGAGGCCCACGACTTCAGCTCCGCGAGGAACGGGTCGTTCGAGTCCATCATCTCGAGGATGTCGTTGAACCCGAGGAAGTCCTTCGTGATCCAGCCGTTGCCGCCGAAGAGCTTCTGGATCCCCGCGAAGAGCTTGGGGTTCTCCCTCGCCCACTTGCCCATGCGCTTGAGGTTCGAGCACATGGTCGCCATCGCGCCCACGGCTCCGATCGGGGACTCCCAGCGCGTCGCGAGCGGGAAGAAGAACGAGAAGCTGACACTCATCGACTTCGACCACGACATCACGCGGTGCAGGGAGGCGCGGGTCGCCGCGCCGCCGAAGCCGAGCGTGCGGCCCGCCTGCACGAAGTGCTTGAGGTAGCCCATCGCCTCGCCTCCGCCGAGGACGTTGAGGCCGGACGAGCCGTCGCCGCTGCCGTCGTCCTCGCGGACGAGCCAGCGCTCGACGGACACGATGTCGCCCGCGTCCTTCGGGAGCTCCGCGTACTTCACCTGGCGGGTCGTCTTCCCGTCGGAGTTCGCGTACGTGAGCTTCCCCTTGGTGCGCGAGCGCTCCGCGAGCAGCGCCTCGTAGATGTCGTGCGCGTTCTGGACGCCGGACTTCGCCGGGTCGTACCCGCGGTCCCCGAGGACCGCGGCGTTGTACTCGCTCCACCAGCGGGCGATCTGCTTCCAGAACTCGTCGGGGAGGCCGCTCGTGTCCGCCGCGAACCGCGAGGGGTCGGCGTAGTACATCGGGGCCCCGTCCGCCGCCGGGGTCATCAGGAGGTTCGCCATCGTGGCGCGGCTCATCATCGCGTTCGTGATGCCGTCGATCGCGACGTGGACCTTGTGCCCGATCTGGTAGTTCGCCGGGAGCGTGCCGGTCTGCCGGAACATCGTCTGGTCGTCGATGCCGACGGAGCCGCCGAACATCTCGCCGCGCGTCATGCGCGCCGACTCGTAGATGTCGAGGATGCGCTCCGCCTGGCGGAGGCTGCCCTTCGCGGGCTCGCCGGACTGGATGCGCCACACCTCGTCGAGGTAGCTGTCGTAGATCGCCTTCGCGACGTCGGCGAGCGTGGCGTCCCCGGAGAGCCGGAGGCCCGTCCTGTCGGAGAGGTCGGTGCCGTCGAACTCGCCCCGGACGATCGCCTCGCGCAGGGGCTCGCCGCGCATCTCCACGCCGTACCGCGACGCGAGGAGCTCGAGCGCGTTGAACGCCTCGCCGTCCTCGAGCGCGGAGAGCTTCTCGCCGGCCTTCTCGGAGGAGAGGACGTTGAGCACCGTCTGCTCCTCGCGCGGGAGGTTGCGCAGCTCCTCCGCAGAGCGGTCGCGCAGCGAGCGGTTCGCGTTGTACATGAAGACGCCCGACCCGCGCCAGAACGGGAGCGCCGTCCCGAAGTTGTTGAAGTACTGGCCGTCGCCGTGGGTGAGCCACGGGTGGCGGCGGACGAACTTCACCGCGTCGGAGTAGACGTCCATGAAGTCCTGGACGACCATGTCGGACGCGAGCATCGTTGCGGTGCGGCCCGCCCTCCGCAGCTTCCTGAACGCCTCCGACGAGTTGAAGAAGTGCCCCTCGATCTCCGCGCAGTCCACGACGACCACGGCCTTCGTGTACATGCGGAGGTTGTCCTTGCGGTAGCGCTCGCCGTTGCGGTTCATGCCCTCCACGAGCCCGGCGCGCACGAGGCGGTCGATCGCGTAGCTGTTGTAGATGGCCGAGCCCCTGCGGTCGCCCTCGGACTCCGCGTCCTCGGACGCCGTCTTCGCGTCGGCGTAGGCGAGCGCGTCGAGCGCCGCGTCCACGAACCGGTCGTAGAGGCCGAGCCCGCCGTTCGCCGAGGAGAGGACGTGCTCGGGGAGCTGCTTCGTCATGCGCACGAGCGCGATCTCGAGCGCGTTCATCTTCGTCTCGGGCGTCCCGTCGTTGTACCTCGCGAGCACCTTGTCGCGGTCGTAGAACGAGCGGTCGCGCTCCATGCCGCGCTCGAAGTGGAGGCGGTCGACGCCGGTGACGACCTTGTCCTGCCCGGACGCCTTCGCGGAGCACATCTTCATGTAGAGGTCGAGGACGCGGAGGTCGGCCTCCGTCATCGAGATCCCCCTGCACGTGCGCCGGCCGTAGTTGTCGAACTTGACGTACTTGCCGCCGACCTTGCGGACGACCGCGCCGTCCTCGAGCCGGTACTCGCCGACGTGCTCGAGCATCTGGAGCACCTCGCCGCCGTCCTCGACGTTCATGCCGAAGAGCATCGCGTACCAGTTCTCGAGGTCGGCGATGCGGGACTTGATCGCGCCGTACTCGTGGTTCTCCGCCATGAGCATCTCGCCGATGTTGCCCTGCGCGCCGAACGACTTGCGCGTCAGCGACGAGAGCCAGGCGTCCACGTTGTTCGCGATGAAGTACGGCTGGTCGTAGTGGTCGACGAGCCCGCGGTTCATGTCGCAGAGGTTCGAGTCGCCGATCGCCTGGGACGCGAGCCACTCCGCCGCGGAGACGTGGTCCGGGATGCCGTGGCGGCGCATCATCTGGTTGCGCATCACGAGGTCCTCGGAGGTCGCCGGGACGACGTCGAGCTCCTGGTAGAACTTGGCCATCGCGGCGACCTGGTACGCCGCCGTGAGCGCGAGCTTCAGCGACTCCTGCACCGCGGGGTCCTCCCAGCTCTGGAGGAAGGACGCGAGGTGCTGCGCGGAGAGCGGGTTCTTCGTGTTGATGTTGTCCGGGGTGAGCGGCTTCGCGGGGTCGTTCACGTCGATCGGCATGATCGACCCCATGAACCCGCGCTCGTCGAACTCGGGCCGCTTCGTGCCGGCCTTCAGGGTGCCGATGACCTCGTTGAGGACCGACATGCCCTGGTCGTAGCGGAGGTCCATGAGCCGCGTCACGTCGCCCGTCGCGTCGAGGAGCTTGTCCATCATCGCGAGGTGGAGCTTGAGCTCCGCCTGCGACGCGCCGCTTCTCGACTCGGACAGGAGCTGCGCCACGCGCTCGCGGGCCTCGCGCGCCACCGTCGCCGGGGCGAGCGGCCTCGTGGACGTGACCCACGCGGACACCTGGAAGAGCGAGGCGTGCGTCGCGCGCCCGTCGTTCTTGAGGTTGGCGGGCATGGGCTTGCCGGTGTCGCCGCGCTCGCCCGTCTGCCGCACCATGCTGCGCTCGAGCCCCTGGAACATGCGCAGCGACGCCTCGAACGCGAGGGAGCCGCGGAGGGCCTTGTCGTCGAGCCGCTTCGCCATCGCCGGGTTGAGCGTCGTGAGGGCGCGGCGGAGGCCGTTCAGCACGACCTGCTTGTCCCTCGCCTCCTCTTCCGCCGTCGCCCACGTCGGGGCGGAGTAGCGGGCGATCACGGACTGGAGCGGGAGGCGCCAGCTGCCCTTCTCGCGGAGGCCCTCCTCGAGCGCCGTCGCGATGAAGTCCGCCGTGCGGTAGAAGTCGTTGGTCTCGACCTGCGGGTACACGGTCTTGCGCACCGTGTCTCTGATCTCGGCCTCCACGGCCTCCGGGGTTCCCGGCGCGGGCGGCGGGACCTCGAAGCCCTCGACCGCCCTCTCCTGCGCGCGGCGCGACGCCTCCTCGGGGTCCATCTCCGCGACGGTGAACCACGGCGCGTCCTCGGCCGCGCCGGGGTCGGCGACCGCGACGTCCTGCGCCATGCGCAGGCGGACCTCCGCGAGGTCGCAGAGGAGCTTCGAGAGCTCCGCGTCGGACGCGTGCCCGTCGGCGTCGAGCGCGCGCACGAGCTGCTTGCGGAGCGAGTCGCTGCGCTTGCGGTCCTTGGCGTCCGTGGAAGCCTCGAAGCCCGGGACGGACTCGATCTCCTGCGCGTTGCCGTGGAGGTTGCCGAGTGCGGCGTTCAGCTGGTCGGTCGCCATCTTCTCGAGGTGCTCCTCCGTGGCCGTCGCGTCGTTTACGCCGAGCGTGAACATCTTGCGGACGGCCTGATGCACCTTCGCGGCGTCGGCGGACTCGAGCGCGGACAGCGTCATCGAGGCGCCGACGGTCTTGAGGTGCGCCTTGAACTCGGCGACCTTTTCCGTGGAGGGCTGCGCGATGCCGTGGACGACCATCTTGAAGATGGTGTCGTCGGACACCTCGCCCGTGTAGCTGAAGCCGCTGCATAGCGCCTCGAGGAAGCCCTTGAGGAAGTCGAATATCTTGCGGAACACGCTGCGGGTGTCCGCGGACGCGGCGTCGGTGTTGCCCTCGACCCACTTGCGGAACGCCTCCGCCGCCTTCTCCTCGTCGAACCGCCTGCCGTCGCGGCCCGTGCCGAACTGCTTCGCGAGCGCGGCGTAGTCCGCCTCGGCGAAGAGCCCGATCTGCTCGAACATCCGCATCATCGAGTGGAAGTACTCGTGGTACACGCGGGTGCCCTGCTCCGCCGGGATGCGGATCGCGCCGACGAGCGTGGCGAGGCCCTTGCCGTCGGACGACCACGCGACCTTGTTGAGAGTCGCGCCGCCGACGCCGTACTTGCGGACGAGCCCCTCGCGCACCGGCAGCGGGAGGCGCATGAAGTCGGCCGCGCCGAACGGCCTGCCGTCCACGGAGCCGAAGTCCTTGGCCGCGCAGAGCGCCTGCGCGTAGCCGTACGACTTCGCGAGCGCCGTCACCTGCTTCGGGTCGTCGATGAGCCCGCCGGCCTTCGCCGTGGCGTCCACGACGATGACGCACTCCTTGCCGGAGCCCGCGTCGCCGCGCAGCTTCCCGCGGATCGTGAAGACCTGCCCGCCCTCGTACTCGACCTGCGCCCAGCTTCCGAGGAGCGTACCCATCGCGAGCGCGACCTTCGCGACGCGGGGGTCCCACTCCGGAGAGTCCACGGAGACCTTGGATTCCGGGGCGGGCTCGACGGCCTCGAGGCCGAGGGAGCCCGTCCAGTCGGCGAGGTCGTCGAGGAGCCCGTCGGAGAGGAGGTCCGCCGTGTTGCGGTAGTCGGGGTTCTCGCGGCCCTCGGAGACCTCGGTGTCCCCGCCCCTCGCGTCGGCGCGGAGGGCGGCGATGGCGTCGCCGGACTGCGCGGCCGCGGCCTCGTCGAGGCCCTTCACGAGGGGCTCGATCTCCGCCGGGCGCTTCGCGAGCGTCTTGTCGGACTCGAGCTTCCGCCTGTTCTTCTGGCTCACCGGCGCGAGCGACGTGCCGACGAGGAGCGAGACGACCTCCGGGTTCAGCCTGTCGATCGCCGTCGCCTTCGCGGAGATCTCCGCGTAGAAGGACTTCGGGAGGAGGTTCAGGAGCGACGGGCTCGTGGGCGTCGGCGCGCCGAGCGTGCGGCTCGTGAGGAGCGAGTACATCGGGAGGACCTGCCCGAACATCGTCGCCGGGTTCACGGCGAAGTCCTTGCCGAACGCGCCCTCGAGCGCCTCCGCCGCGGCCCACGCGTCGAGGACGACGGCATAGCGCTCGGTGGAGCGCCGGAGCGACGCGGCGTACGCCTCGCGGTCGAACGACTTCTCCTGCGCGACGGCCGACTTGCCCCAGCCGCCCTTCTGCGAAGCCTTCTTCTCCGCCTCGTCCGTCTTCTCCTTTATGCCGAAGTAGGCGTCGAGCGCGGCGACGAGGTTGGCGCGGTTCGCGGCCTTGATGTCCTTGCCGCGCACGCCGGCGAGCTCCATCGCGTAGCGGAACACCGTGTTCCTCGAGAACGAGAAGTCGCGGCACACGGTCGCGCCCTCCGCGCCCTGCACCTTGCGTCCCGCCGTGTAGGACTCGCCCGCGACGACCTTGCGGAAGGTCTCGCGGATGCGCTCGACGGACTCCGCGTCGTTGGCGCGGAAGAGCGGCATGATGCGGACGAGCCCCTTGCCGGCGGCGCCGTACACGTCCTCCTCGGCGATGCGCGGGAGGCCGGTGCGCGCGTCGTCGTACACGCGCTTCCTCGGGCCGTACGCCGTGTCCGGCGCGGCGCGGAGGTACGCGGGGGCCTTGTTGCCCTCCCTCGCGTTGAACTCGGAGGACGTCACCATCAGCTCGTACATGACGGAGAACATCGACTCGATCCCGTGGCGCATCTCGAGCGCGGAGCCGTCCGTGCCGAGCTCGGCGCGGAGTCCGGCGGCGATCGCGTCCAGGCCCTTCACGAAGTCCTTCGCGGAGCCGAACGCGGCGTCCTTGACGTCCGCGGCGAGCGAGCCGAACGCGCCGAGGTAGCCCGCGATGTACGGAATCTGCTGCGCGTTGCCCTCGAGCTGGAGGCGGTCGTACTGCGGGACGGAGTCGCGGAGGAGCGCCTTCGCGACGATGCGCTGCACGGCGGGGTTCTTGAGCCCGTCCGCGCAGGCCTTCGGGAAGAGGACGTCCCTGCGGTTGATCGCCGCGCCGACCGCCCTCGCGGCGATCGTCTGGAGGCCGTCGCCGATGTCGTAGGCGAGGCGCGTCGCCGCGTGCATCCTCGAGAGCCACGACGCCATCTGCGCGTCGTCCGCGCCGGTCGGGCGTCCCGTCCTGCGGGAGAGGAGCTCCTGCATCGACTGCCAGTCCTCGGAGACGCGTCCGGCCTTCGCGGCCGCGGACGGGTCGCCGGGGTCGGCGGTCATGTAGTTGACGGACTGGCCGAACGCCCGCGCCCCGAGGAGCGTCGCGCGCTTCGCCGCCCATGTCGCGAGGCGGTACGCCTCGCCGGTCTTCTTCACGCGGCCGACGAGCTCCTTCGCCTGCGCCTCGGTGAGCTTCGCCTGCCCGTCGCGGATCCCGGCCTGCGTCGCGATCCAGTAGAGGCGGCCGATCATCGGGTTGTGCATCTGCCCGTTCGCGACCTCGTTGTGGACGAGGCCGAGGACGCGGTTCGCGTCCACGCCCTGCGGGAGGCCGCTCTCGGCGATCCCGCGCAGCAGCATCTGCATCGCGGTGACGCCGTCCGCCGGGGCCTTCGTGGTGTAGAGCGTCCCGTGCTCCGTCTCCTCCGCCCCGAGCCCGAACGCCGTCAGGAGCTTCTGCTTCCCGAGCGGGCGCTTCGACCCGGCGCAGAACATGTTGCGCACCATCTGCGGGACGGCCTCGCCGCCGTCGGCGGCCTCGGTGACGTCGCACGCCTTGAGCATCCAGTAGAACTCCTTGCGGTTCTTGATGCTGCGCGAATAGTCGCCGAGCACCTTGGCGAACTCGGCGTCCGTCGTCGGGAGCTTGCCGCCCGCCTGGGCGTTCACGAGCAGCTCCGTCACCACGGTGTCCATCATGTCCTTCGTCCATCCGAGTCGGCCGCAGAGCTGCTCCTTGATGTCGTCGAACGTGGCGTTGGAGAGCCCGTCGACGTGGTACATGAAGCGGAGCCAGGACGCGGCGGCCTTCTGCCCGCGCATCGTCGCGCCGAACATGTCGCGGTCGCCGCCGTGGAAGTAGCCGCACGCCCACGCGAGGTGGAGGGTGCGGGCCATCGAGACGGCGATGGCGCGGGCGTCGGCGGCGTCCGCCGCGGACGCGGAGACGCGGGAGCCGACCCTCGGCATGCCGAGGTCGCCGAGCGACCCGTCGTCCTTCAGCACCTCCGGACCGATGTTGCCGTCCTCGCTGTAGACGTGCTTCGGGCCCTTCTCGCCGGTGAGCGCGTTGCGGTCGGCGACGGGGAACGCCTTCGTCTCGGACGACGCGATGCCGCCGAGGAACTTCTCGCGGGGAGACATGGCGCCCTCGCTGCGGCGCGGGCGGACGTCGAAGTCGTTGCCGCGCTCCACGGCCTCGCCAACCGGGAGGCGGCGGGCCATGTTGAAGAGGGCGCGGACGAACGAGTTGGAGACGCGCTGGCGCGCGGCGTCCGTGATGCGGAAGTAGTGCCCCGCCCTCGTGTCGTCGTAGCGGAGCTCCTCTTCCTCGCCTGTCTCGTCGTTGATCCAGCAGTTCTGGAGGAAGCCCTTCTGCCCGTCCCTGCCGGAGTTCTGCCGGAGGATGCGGTTGAGGTAAAGGTCGCGTGCGCCGATGGTGCCGCCGTCGGAGGCATACGGGTTCGGCGACTGCGCGTTCGAGCAGAACGCCTCGACGTCGAACAGGGTCTCGCCCGTCGCGGCGTCGGTTCCCGTGGAGGGCGAGGGCGGCATGGAGAACTCGCTGCGGCCGAAGCGGTTCACGGCGAGCATGTACACCTTCGTCTTGTCGCCGTCGTGGTCGCAGCCGAGTATCTTGTTCGTGAAGGGGTCCGGGGAGACCATCGCGTCCCTGCCGGGGCGGAAGACCTCGGTCTCCGTGCCGTCCTCTGCGCGGACCTTCACCTTGCGCTCGGTGACGGGGAGGCCGGCGCGGACCGTCTGGAGCCACATCGAGCCGTTGTACGACGGGGTGCGCGGGAGGCCGAACATCGTGCCGCCGAGGAAGACGTGCTCCTGGCCGGTCGCGTCGTTGTGGACGAGGTCCACGCCCTCGCACTGCACGGCGGAGAGGTCGAAGACGTCCTGCGCGGAGCCGTCGGACGCGTTGACGAAGAGGTCCTCGAACCCGAACTGCGCGACGTTCTTCGGGTCGGCGGTGATCTTCTGGCCGTGGTGGTCCACGAACACGGAGCATATCGCCGTGCGGATGTCCTGCACGGCCTTCGCCTCGGGGGTGTTCGCCCTCTTGCCGCGGGCCCTGTCGGACGCGTCGCGGAGGAGCGTGAAGGCGCGGGCGAGCGCGGTCGCCACGTCGCGGCCCGTCGTCGCGGAGGTGACGCCGCAGTTCTCGGCGAACCACCTGGAGGACGCGAACGCGGCGGAGTCGAGGAACCATCCGTAGCGGAAGCCCTTGGAGTTGACGTTCACGTTGCAGAGCGCCATGCGGCGGTCGCACCCGTAGAACCTCGCCTCGTCCTCGGAGAAGAGCTCGGAGCCCTTCATCATCGCCTGCTGCATGCGGCTCGGGGCGTGCGTGAAGACGCCCTTGCCCTGCGCCGACGCGCCGCACGAGACGAGCGGCATGTCGATGCCGGCGAGCGGGAGGTTCGACGCCTCGCGGATCGCCGACCACAGCTGGCGGGCGAGCTCCTGGCGGACGTTCTGGCCGTTCGGGTCCTCGCCGTTGCGGAGGAGCTCCTGGATCGTCTCGTTCGTCCGCACGACCGACTTCACGAACGCCGGGTCGGAGTACACCGTGTTGGCGACGAGGCCCCAGTTCGCGACGAGCTCGTACACCGTGCGCATGAGGCGGGAGTTCGCCCCGGCCCATCCGCCGCGCTCGAGCACGGCGGCCATAGTGAGCGCGTCCACCTCGTAGTTGCGCGGCGACGCGCCGGGCTCCTGCGGGATGCCCGACTGGTGCGAGACGTTCGCGACGGTGTACGCCATCGCGCCGTCCTCGCGGTAGGAGAGGTCGAGCGTCGGGCCGTTCGCGCCCTCGACGAACGCGACGCACGCGCCCTCGAGGAGCTCGGAGAGCCTCGCCTTGCGGTTGCCGCGCACGCGGTCGACGACCGCGAGGTCGCCCATGAGCGCGCCGAGCGCGTCGCCCTCGAGCCTGTTTCCGTACGCGGACTGGAACGCCTTGGCGAGCTCGTCGTACTGCGCGTCCGTGGCGACGCCCTCGCGGACGGCCTTCGCCGTCTCCTTGGCTATGGCCCCGCCCTCGGCGAGCGACTCGAACAGGCGATCGAACACCGCCTCCATGATCTTCGCCTCGCCCCCGCCGTAGCGTACCTTCAGCGCCTTCGACGCCGCCGGGCCGATCTTGTAGGAGTCGAAGTCGGTGAGCAGGTCGGACGAGAGCTCGTCCGTCCCGCGGAACTTCGCGAGGTGGTCCATCATCACGCGCCCCGAGGAGCCCTCGAGGAACTCGCCGTCCCGCTCGCCGGTGGCGACGCAGAGCGACTTCGCGAAGAAAAGGTCGGAGCCGTACGTCGAGATGATGTGCGCCTTGAGCGTCGAGCTGCGCGGGTCCTGGGCCATGCGCTTCAGCGCGCGGGCCCCGTAGCCGCGGAGGAACGTGGAGCCGAGGAACGCCTCGTTCTTGCCCGACGTGTCCCTCCAGTTGCGGACGATGTGGATGCGGTTCTCGCCCTGCCTGTGGACCTGCCTGCCCTCGGCGTCCACGGAGTCCTCGACGCCGATCATGCCGACGCCCTGCGCCTCGAGCGACGAGACGGCGGAGCGCTTCGTGTCGGTGAACATGAGCGAGAGGCCGACGGCCTGGCAGGCCGCGCGGGCGTTCGCCTCGTAGGACGGACGCTTCGGCTTCGCCTTCTTCTGCTGCGCCGGCTTCGCGGGCTGCACGTCGCGCGGGGCCGCGACGTAGCCGGCCACCTCCGCCGGGACGACGCCCGGCGCGGGAACAGTCTCTGTGCGGACGACGGACTCGCCGTGCGGCTGCATCTTCCACTCGTGGAGCGCCTGCGCGTAGTCGGCGATCTCGGAGTAGTCCTCGCGGCGGGGCTTCCCGTCCTCGGAGGACTGCTTCACGTCGACGTGCCGGGCCATGCGGCGGATCGCCCACCGGTTGGCCCAGTCCTCGTGCGCCGTGCCCGCCTCGCCCCTGTGCCAGCGCCCGTACGTGTGCGCGACCTCGTGGAGCGCGGCGAACTGGAGGAAGTCCTCGAACGTGCGCACGCGCTCGCCGAAGCCCTCGATCCTCTGCGACCGCTCCGGGTTCTCCCACGCCTTCGCGTCGAACTTGGCCTTCAGGGCGTCGAGGCACATGTGCAGCACGCCCGCCTTGAGCCCCGCGCCGGACTTGAAGCCGAGCGCCTTCATCTCCTCCTCGGAGTGCCACTGCACCTCGTGCCCGGCGAACTCCTTCGCGCCCGCCCTGAACTGCGGGTACGCCGCGTCGGCGAGCGCCTTCGCGGGGTTCTCGAGGATGCGCTTCCGCGCCGCCTCGTCCATCGTCCAGCGGGTAGCGGAGCCGAAGTCGGTCTTGACCTGCTCGGACTTCGCGCCGAGGAGCGTCAGTATCTCGCGCAGCTTGCGCTCGCCCACGTTGTACGCCGACGAGGACGAGTAGTCGAACCCGTCCGCTATGAGGGTCGCGCCGTGCGCGATGGCGAACACGGCCTCCGCGTAGGTCTTCTGCTGGAGGGCGGACTCGCCGTTCTTGCCCTCGCCCCTCGCCCCGTTCACGGAGACGAACGCCACCGTGCCCTCGTCGTACAGGCCGGAGTTGGCATAGCCGAGTCTCTCGAACTCCTGCTGGTACGCCCAGGTGGAGCTGCCGCGCTCGCCGAAGCCGATGAAGGCGTTGGCGAGCTCCGCCTTCGCGAGGTCCTTGCGGATGACGCGGTCCGGCACGGACGCCGGCACCGGCATGGTCAACGGGGCCATGCGGATGTCCTTCTCGGTCTTCCACCTGCCGTCCAGCCACGCGGAGTAGATGTTCGTGAGGTGCGCTCCGTGGCCGTCGCCGTGGTCCTTCACGCGCGTCGACTCGGGCGTCTTGGCCGGGGCCGGCTTCGCCTGCGGCGCGGGGGCCTCCTCGACGACCTGCGCGAAGTCCATCTCCCTCGGTATCTGGAGGAGCGTGGACGACGCGTGGTCGCCCGCGTAGAGCGGAATCCAGTAGCACGGCGCGGACTCGTCGGCGTAGGCGGCGCGGCACGCCGCGTATATCTCGTTCGTGTTGTAGCTCGTCGAGATGCACTTGGCGCAGATGGGGGTGCGCTTCGCGTCCGGCCACGTGCCGTCCTGGCGGCACTCGCGCAGGACCTCGTCCGTGACGTTCGGATAGAACTTCCGGCACGCCTCCGCGAACGACATGAGCTTCACGTCCTTGTCGTCCACCTTGACGGTCATCGTCGTCTTGTCGTCGGCATACAGCCAGCGCGAGAGCATCGGCACGAGGTCGCGCGGCGCGACGGCGACGGAGGAGCCCTTCGTCTCGCGGCGCTGGTCGATCTCGGCGGTCATGATCGTCTCCGGGAGCGCGTCCTGGAACGACGAGAGGAACGTCATCAGCGGGTCGGTTATCCTCGCCGTGCGCGGCGCCTCGCGCAGGCCCGCGGCGGCCGGGTCGCCCACGGCGAACGCCGCCGTGAACACGCCCGCCACGTCGGAGCGCGTGAGCTTCCCGTCGTACGACGCGAGGACGCGGAGCGCGGCGGATATGGTCGAGAGGACGCGCACCTTCGGGGCCTCGCCCTTGCGGTACGCCACGGCGGACACGGAGTCCTTCAATGCGTTGAGCGCGGACTCCGGGAGCGAGTCCCACTGGCGGCGGGCCATCTCGGAGCAGAGGGCGCTGTAGAGCGGGGACTCCCGCCCGAACGCCTTGGCGATCTCCTCCGCCACGGCCGCGGCGTTCCTCTCGAGGCCGCCCTTGAGCCCGGAGGCTATCAGCCGCTCCTGCGCGGCGTCGATCTCGTCGGCGAGCCTGGACGCGTCGGCGGCGGTCGCCCCGACGAGCCGGTGGAAGCTGTCCACGACGAGCGACTCCGCGACCTTGCCGCCGGAGCGGCGGTGCGCCCCGCCGAGGATGCCGGACGCCCTGTCGACGTGGACGGGGGTGGCGGCGACGGAGTTCGCGCAGAGGAGCCCGAACTTGGTGCGCACGTTCGACGGGAGCGACGAGAGGTACGAGAGGAGGAACGCGCCGCGCCGCGAGAGCGGCTGGCCGTCCGTCTTCGCGAGCAGGCCCTTGATGTGCTCGCCCGCCTCCGCCGTGTCGAACCTGTCGAGCGTCTGGAGGAGATACGCGGACGCGAGCGCCTGCGTCGTCGCCCTCTTGTCGAGCTTCGGGTTCAGGACGTCGCGGAGGAACTTCGCGTGCGGGTCGTCGGCGTGCGCCCTCGCCGTCTCCTTCGCGAGGCGGAGGAAGCCCTGGAGGTTCCGGCCCGTCTCCGGCGTGGAGCGCTGGGCGAGCGCGAGGAAGTCGGCGACCTCGGCGGAGTTGTACTCGCCGAGCGCCTTGTCGTTGAAGTCGTCGGACGACACGTCCTCGTCGGACTTGGTGTCGTCGCCGAAGTTCCAGCGGCGGCCCGCCTCGGCGAACCGGTCCCACTGGAGGTTGCGCCTCATGCGCAGGTCGTCCGCCGTGCGAAACGCCGTCACGACGTCCTCGAGCTCCGACCCGGCGAGCGCGGGGAAGAGCTCCTTCGCCCTGTGGACGAGCGCGGACTCGGAGACGCCGTCGCCCGTCGCGACGAGCGAGCGGACGCAGACGTTCACGGCGAGCCTGGCCTGGCTCCGCGTGAGGAGGTGGTCCTCGTCGGCGGCGAGGATGTGGCCCTTCCTCATCGTGAACGGACCCGCCTCCGCGCCGAACACGGCCTTCGCGAACACGGCGGGGAGGTCGAGCTGCCCGGCGTCCGCGCCGATCGTCGTGTCGATGTCCTCGGCCTCCGCGGGCGCGTCCTCGTCCACGTCCTCGTCGGCCTCCGACTCGGAGTAGCCCTCGAGCGTCACTCCCGTCCTGCCGCCCTTGGCGTCGGCCCTCGCGAGCGTCGCGGGGGTCTTCGCGTTCAGCACCGTCTCCGCGGCCTCGCGGCGCTCCGCCTCGAGCTCCGCGACGGCGGTGCGGGCGTCGGCGAGCTCGGCCTGCGTCTTCGCGTCGGCGGGCTGCGTCCTCACGGCGTCCGCCGGGACGTCCTCGACGGCGATTCCGTGCTTCTTCGCGTAGCGCTCGCGCGCCTTGCGGTTGCGCTCCTGTCGCTTCGCCTCGTACTGCGCGAGCCGCACGTTCACCTCGGCGAGCTTCTCCTGCGCGGACGCGAGCTTCTCCTCGAGGGTCTGCACCTTGGCGATGGCCTCGTCGTACTCCCGGGTCTGCACGTCCGCCGTCGCGGTGCGCGTGAGCATCCCGAGGAGCGCGTCGATCGCCGAGCGCTGCTCGTCGGTGTTGTCGGGGTCGGCCTTGGCGTCGTTCGCCACGTCGCGCAGGAACTCCACGAAGGACCTCTGCGGGACCTTGCCGGAGTCGACCAGCCCCTTCACCGTGCCGATGAGGTTCCCGAGGAACGTGAAGTGGCTGCGGACGGCCTCCTCGCGGTCGAGCGACGCGGCCTCGGCCTCCGTCCGGAGCGCGGCCTTCTCCTCATCGGAGATGAGCGGCGCGCCGGACTTCGACATGGCCGTGAGCCTGCGGACGCACACGTCGAGGAACTTCGTGTAGCTCATGCCGCCGGGGAGCGAGGCGCGCACCGCCTTCCTGAAGGCGGCGGGGTCGCCGGAGGCGTAGGTCATCAGGCGGCGGACGCCGGCCTGCGCACCGGGGTCGTCGCCCGCGCGCTGCGCGTTGCGCACGGCCTCGGAAAGAAAGCCGTTCCCGCCCAGCACGAGGTCGGTGAGGTTGAGGAACTCGAAGAACGCGGGGCAGCGGCGCACGTCGTCGGCGACGTCCGCGACGGCGCGGAGCACCGGGCTGTCGGCGAACTCGCGGTCGCGGTAGAGGCAGAAGGCGGACGCCATGAGCGTGAAGCCCTGCGCCGTCATTCCGTAGCCCCTGTGCACGCGGAGCTTCCCGTCCTCGCCGCGCACGCACCGGTCGACCTCCTCCGTGCAGAGGCGGCGGAGGGAGCGGAGGCTCTCGACGAGCTCCGCGTCCTTGGCCTTCGCGGCGCGGTCGATGTGCGCCTCGATGACGGCGTCCACCTGGTGCAGGAAGTCGGAGACCCCGCCGCGCAGCTCGTTCTTGAGGAGCCTCGCGTTGAAGCGGAAGCCGTTCATGAGGAGCGCGTTCACCACGCCGCTCGTCACGTCCGCGTCGATCGCGGGGTCGATCGCCACGTACACGTCGGCGGAGCGCGGCGAGAGCTGCCCGGAGTTGAGCGAGAGCGTGTAGAGGGTCGGCGTCCACTCGGAGAACTCGCCGGCGTACTTGGAGACGGTGTTCTTCTTCACGCCGTTGCGGGCGAGGAGCTCCTCGCCGACGCGCATGTAGCCGTTCTCGCCCCAGAGCCGCTCCCACGTCGTGCGCTCCTTAGAGCCCTTCTCCGCGTGGGCGCCGCGGGAGGCCTCGGCGAGCTCCTCCGCGAGCCTTGCGGCGGCGACCTTCGGCGAGAGGTACTTCCCGTCCTGCCCCTTGCGGAGCATCGGGTGCATCTCCTTCTCCCGCGCGCCGGCGAGCGCCTCGGCGTACTGGCGGCCGAGCCCGAGCTCGCGGATCATGCGGAACATGTCGGCGGACTCGACGACCTTGGCCTGCGTGAAGACAATGCGGGCGGTGTCGGAGCGGTAGCCGTTCGAGTCCATCCACGCGACCATCTCGTCGCGGGTGGCGAACGTCTTCTCGTTCCGCGAGCCGTCGTCCTTGAGGCCGAGGTCGACGGAGTACGCGCCGCCGTCGAGCCGCTTCGCGACGAGGGTCTCGACGCCGTTCGACGAGAGGCGCTCCGCCTCCGGGTCGTTGAAGACGGGCTTCGAGAAGTGCTCGACGCCCTCGCGGCGGAGCGTGGTCGCGAGCTTGGCGAGGCGGAATATCTTCGCGTTGCGCTCGGCGTAGCCCTTCTCCGTGCCGTCGAACTTGAAGCCGACCGACTGCGCGACCGACTCGAACGCCCTGGCGTCCACCTCGTCCGCGGAAGCCTTGGACGCGATGTAGTCGACGACCTTCATGTTCGTGCGCCCGATCGAGCGTCCGCGCATCACCTCGGCGAGCGGGGTGACGCCGTCGAGCTGCACGCGGTGGACGAGGCTCTCCTGCCCGATCATGTGCATCGCGGCGGAGTAGATGGACGCGTCGAGGAGCTCGGAGTCCGCCTTCATGCGCACGGACGCCATGAGCCTGCGCCTCGCGTCGTCGGACTTCGTGAGGCCCCTCGTGAGGAGCGAGACGGTGGCGGCGACGATGCGGTCGTGCGCGCGCTTCACCTCGCGCTCGTGCCTGCGGGCGAACTCGTCCGCCGTCACGACCGTGGACTCGTCGACGGACCTGCCGTCCTGCGAGAGCTTGTAGAAGCTGACGTTGCCGTCCTGGTCGACGGCGTAGTTGTACTCGCGGTCGTCGCCCTCGTCCTTGTACGTGGAGGCGACGTGCATGAGCGCCTGGTCGCGCATCCGCCCGTCGGAGAACGAGCGGAGCTGGTGCGCCGCGAGGTTCGCGGCCATGATCTGCTTCGCCCTCTCGGCGAAGCGGCGCTGCGCGATCTCCATGACCTTCTCGACCGGGACCTCGTAGGCGCTGCCGCCCGCCGAGCCCCTGTCCGCGACGAGCTCCGCGATCCTGCCGTGGACGGCGTCCTCGCGGGCCTGCTCGTAGGTCGCGCGGAAGCCGGACTTGAGCGCGGTCAACACGTTGTCAGAGAGCCCCATGTCGCGCGCCGTCCAGTGCATCGGGTTCGTGGCGGCGAGCGAGAAGTCGCCGGTCACGAGCGCGCCCGCGAGGCCGACCACCTTGTGCGCGGCCTTGCGGAACCAGGAGTCGGTCTCGCCCTCGAGCGGGGCCTCGGCCTCGTACATGCGGCGGGCGAGCTCCGGCGCGAAGTCCACGATGGCGATCTGGCCAGCGAGGCCCTCCGCCGCCTGGTCGGAGTTGATGAGCGGGGCGCGGGCGTACTTCTCGTCGTCGGCGAGCGTCTCGTTCGAGAGGAGCGGCACGGTGATGATCGCGTCCACGTTCGACGCGGCCTGCTCGGAGAGCGCGCCCACGAACTTCTGGTGGCGCTCCTCGCGCCTCTGCGTCACGGTGGTGAGCGTCTTGAGCTCGTCCTCGATCTGCGCCGCCGTCTCCTCGTCGTGCGCGGCGCGCGCCTCCTTGAGCTTGCCCTCGAGGGCGGCAGCCTCCCTCGCGTCCCTGCGCGAGAGGAGACGGTGCGTCGCGAGGTATTGGCCGTAGGTCATCTGCACCGCCGTGTCGTGGCGCATGGCGTCGTCGATCGCGGAGAGCGCCTCGCGTATCTGGCGTATCTTGCCTCCGCCGCCGACGGCGGACTGGAGGCGGAGGACGCCCATGCGCGTCACCATCGGCATGGCGAAGCCGACGGCCTCGGCGGTGAGCTGGTCCCAGCCGGGGTACAGGCCCTTCACGGCCTCCTTGAGGTTCGACCAGAAGTCGTGCTCCGCCCGGTCGTCGAGGCCGAGCATGCCCTTCACCACGTCGGAGTAGCGCTCCTCGAACATCTCGCCGAGGATCCCGTCGTACCCCATCTGGTTGTAGAGGTTCATCACGGTCTCGGGGCCGACCTGGTGCTTGTTCATCCACTTGGCGACGGCGAACCTCGCGTAGGACTTGTACTCGAGGTCCCTGCGACCGGCGCGGTACGCCTCGTCCATCGCCGTCTCGGCGAACTTCGCGATGTTCCCGCCGATCGCCTGCCGGAGCTCGGGGCGGAGGTTGTCCGTCGTGCCGGAGAGGAGCGCGGCCTCGAGCGCGGCGCGGTCGGAGCCCTCGCCCACGCCGAGCTTGCGGGCGACGATGTTGAGCCTGTCCTTCGACATCTTCGCGGCGTACTCCTCGCGGGAGCCGAACACGCTGGTGATCCACTTGCGGATGCGCCCGCCGACGGCGACGGCCTCCTCGCCGGACTCGGCGACGAGCCCGCCCGTCGAGGTGACGGCCTTGGACGCGGGGCGGACGAGCCCCTTCACGCCCGCCTTCTCGAGGCCGATGCCGGCCGCGGACAGCAGGGAGCCGAGGCCCCGGCCCGTGTTCTCGGAGACGTACTCGAGGAGGTTGATGCCGAACGCGATCGACTCGGCGTTGTCCATGAGGGACTTGTTGCCGGTCATCAGCGCGGACTGCTGGAGCGAAAGCTGCGCGTCGCTCACGGTGCGCCCGTCCTGGCCGAAGAGCTCGCCGAGCACGGGGCGTGCGACGAACTGGTTCGGGGCCATCATCACGGCGCCCTTGACCGGCGCCTCGACGAGGAACGTCCCGACCGCGTCGGAGAGCGCGCGGCCCGCCGTCGTGTGCCGGGTGAAGAGGACGGTGGACTCCTCGGTGCCCCACGCGCCGAAGTCCATGACGCCGCGGGAGACGCTGCGCTTCATCCACTGGCCGAAGCTGGCGAAGCCGTTGGCGAGCCTGCCGCCGGCGTTCCGGGCCATCATCTCGGCGAACTCGTACTTGGCGCGGTTCTCCGCGATCTCCTTGAGCGCGTCGTCCGCGAGGCCCCTGTACATGCCGTTCGCGGCCTCGCGCTTCATGAAGCCGAAGAGCTGCGTCGAGACCTTGCCGACGATCTGCTCCTTCGCGCCGTTCGTCGCGAGCTTGGCGAACGCCTCGGCGCCGCCCTTCGCGGCGGTCGTCTCGGCGAGGTGCTGCGTCGCCTCGCGCGCGAGGACCTTCGAGGCCCGAGTCATGCCGAGGTGGATGCCCGCGCCCGCCGCCTTCGAGACGCCCGCCCGGGCGGCGGAAAGGACCCCGCCGGAGACGAAGAACTCCGCCATGAAGCCCGGGGCGGCGCGGATGATGTCGCCGACCGTGGCTCCCCAGGAGCCCTTCGACCGGTACTCGTTCTCGGCCATGTAGAGGCGCGTCTTG
>Ga0310696_10002850_pt1 | contig 22291 bp, 13 predicted proteins | sample AusTroGonzalo_MG_4_FD_203885 | JGI IMG/M metagenome (GOLD analysis project Ga0310696, IMG submission 203885) | Bovine rumen microbial communities from tropical cattle in Woodstock, Queensland, Australia - Gonzalo_02 (v2) (version 2) | ecosystem: Host-associated > Mammals > Digestive system >...
GGAGACATTGCTGGTGAAGGCGATATTGTAGCCGTGCGTATAATAATAGCCTTCACTGGTCCCGCTCCCCGTGAAGCTGTTCGCCCCCGATGATTCCGTTTCCGCGCTCGCTCTTGCGGAGGGACATGCATAGGGCGATGTTATTCTTTTGCCAGGATAGCCGATGGCGCCGTACGCCGTGGTGGAGCTTATCTCCGGCCAGTAGTCACGCATGGGACAACTGGCGTGTTTCTGGTAGAAAATGGTACTGCCGCTTTTGGGATAATGGGAGTCGAAGTCCTCGGAATACATCATCAGCGCCTTCCCGGAGGTGATGAAGTTGTTGGCGCACCGGATCGTATAGGCGTGCTGCTTTGCCTGACCCAGCGCAGGCAGAAGCATGCCCGCGAGGATGGCGATGATCGCGATGACGACCAGCAGTTCAATCAGTGTGAAAAACGACCTCTTTCTCATGATTTTTGCCCTTCCTGAAGTTTTGTTTTTCTCTAACCGTTTTTCTGTTTCTCCGGTATCCCGGACCCCTGCAAAATTCTTCCGTCCATACCCTAAATTCCGTATTCGTCTTTTTCAATAGCCGCAAAAGAAAATAAGAGCAAATTTTTCGGCGCTCATCAAAGTGCGATACGGTTTGCGATACGGTTTGCATTTGCGCCAAGCCGGACTATATTATGGAAAATCAGGGGGATCCGGAAAAATGGATCGGAGAGACAACATATACAGCCGGAAAGTCCGCAAGGCGGCGGACTGTTTGAGGCAAATGATCCTGCCGCTTCCGGGCGGAACGGTGCTGCCGGGCATCCGCTCGCTCATGAAACGAACTTCCGCCGGACAGGTCACAGTCACCAATGCTCTGCGGGAACTGCAGGAGGAAGGACTTATCCGGATCAAACCGTCCAGCGGGATCTTTCGGATCCGTCCGCCCGAAAACAACCGGGAGATCCGCCTGATCCACTGGCAGGTGGTGGATCCGGAAAGGAGGACCGGATTCTTTCAGATTCTTTTCCGGAAACTGAAGGAATATGCGGACGCTTCCGGCTGGCGGATATCCGTCGAGTATGTCGAAAACCGGCTGCCGGAAGAGATCGCCGCAGAACTGGCGAACGACGGAATCTCCCGCTGCATCATCTGCAGTTCCTTCGTGCCGGATTTCGCCGCCCGTTTGAAAAAACACATGGCCGTCTGCCTGGAGCTGCTGCCGAGGCATACCTGGCAGGTGACGGCGACCCTGCGCGATGCCCCCGATATGACCGTGAGGCAGATGGAGTATCTGTTCCAGCGCGGATACCGCCGGATCGGGTATTTATCCCCAAACATGAATGATACCTCCCGATATCCGATCCAGGTGCTCCGCATTAAGGACTATTACCGTCTGATGGCGGAGAACGGGCTGCGAGTCGATCCGGACTGGGTTTTCCAGTATTCGGAATCTTTCAATGATCTGGGCGAGGGGCTGAACCGGATCATGAACGCAAAGCCGCCGCCGGAAGCGCTGATCGCGCCTAGCCCGAGCGTACTCAGCCGTCTCTATCCCTGGTGCCGGAAACATCACATCCGGATCGGGAAAGACCTGGCGATTTTCTGCTGCGACGAGGGACAGGAGCGCTTCGATCCCGAAGTTACGACGATCACCAACAATCCGGAATCGATCGCAAAGACATTCTGGGAGATGTTTCAGGCTGCGGAACGGGGCGAAAATGTGGAAAGCCGTTATACGGAGCTTTTCATCCGTACGGGATTGACCGTACCGGTCCGAACTCCGCCATCTCCCCGGGCGCAGGAAAACCTTCCCTGACGTCCCTCCCGGTCATGGTGCAGAAAATCCCGGAAGAACCGGGGAATCGCCGGGGCGGGGACCATCGTGTTCCAGGGCCAGAAGACGGGCTTTCCGGTCCAGTCCGGCGGCATAGCCGGTCAGGCGGCCGGAAGCGCCGATGACACGGTGACAGGGAACGATCAGGGCGATGGGATTGTGTCCCACCGCGCCCCCGACGGCCCGTGGAGAGACACGCGTCGCGCTTGAGGTGGAGGAAGACATCATGGCGGCGATATCGCCGTAGGTCCGGGTCTCGCCGTAGGGGATAGTGAGAAGGAGAGACCAGACGTCTTTGCGGAAGGGCGTGGATTTCAGATGAAGAGGCGGGGTGAATCCGGGATCGAGTCCGCGGAAATAGAGGGAGAGCCACTTCGAAGTCATGCGGAAAACGGGAAGATCGTTTGTCTCCCGGATATCGGAGGGGAATGACGCGGAGAAAAACCTCTGTCCCTCGAACCGCAGGCCCGTAAGACCGGAATCGTCGGCCGTCATGACAAGCGGACCGAGAGGAGAAGACACCCGGGATAGATAATCCATAATCGATGCGGCCTCCGTTCCGAATTCCGATTTCGGCTTTACTATATCACGGAAGCCGTTTTTTTGCAAACGGAAGGAAGAAAGGAAACGGGTCCGATCCAGGCAGTTCCGGAACAGAAAAAATCGGCGAAAAAATTTTTCCCGCGGCTTGTAATTGCGATAGGAAAAAAGTATAGTACATCCCGTTCTGTCCCGGGGGTCTCGCGCCGGAACTTCCGGGCCGGATCAGGCTGTTGTCATTCGCATTCCGGCGCCGGGCTGCGCCGTCCGCCTCCGGGAACGGGAAGGACGGGGAAAGAGCCGGGGCGAGCCGGAGGAAGCTGTGCGGAGAGATGAAAAAGATCGGGTTTGACAACGAAAAGTACCTGCAGGAACAGACAGAGGAAATCCTGAGACGTGCGGAACGGTTCCAGAACAAGCTGTATCTGGAATTCGGCGGAAAACTGGCCTACGACTATCATGCGGCCCGGATCCTTCCCGGGTTCGATCCCAATGTCAAAATGAAGCTGCTCCAGCGCCTGAAGGATAAGATCGACGTGGTCATCTGCATCTACGCGGGCGACATCGAGAGGAAGAAGATCCGCGCGGACTTCGGGATCGCCTACGATGCGGACACGCTGCGGATCATCGACAATCTGCGGGAGTGGGACATTCCGGTGAAGGCTGTGGTGGTAACCCGGTACGAGGATCATCCGTCGGTGAACAGCTTCATCCGCAAGCTGGACCGCCGGGGCATCCGGGTGTACACGCACCGGGCCATCAAGGGCTATCCCACGGATGTGGATCTGATCGTCAGCGATGCGGGTTACGGAGCCAATGAATATATCGAGAGCGACAAGCCCATCGTGATCGTAACCGGCCCGGGTCCCAGCAGCGGAAAGATGGCCACCTGCCTCTCTCAGGTGTATCATGAGTACCGGCGCGGCGTGGCGGCCGGATATGCGAAGTTCGAGACGTTCCCCGTCTGGAATCTGCCGCTGAATCATCCGGTGAACATTGCCTACGAGGCGGCCACGGCGGATATCGGCGATATCAACATGCTGGATCCGTTCCATATCGAGCATACCGGCACCTCGGCGGTCAACTACAACCGCGATATCGAGATTTTCCCGGTGGTCCGCCGGATCTGCGAACGGATCATGGGTGAAGGAAAAGCCTACTTCTCCCCCACGGATATGGGCGTCAACAAAGTCGGTTTCGCCATTACCGACGACGCCGTAGTCTGCGAGGCGGCCCGGCAGGAGGTCATCCGCCGTTACTTCCGCTACCGGTGCGAATTCGCCATCGGCGGCGCCGAGGCGAAAACGGTGGAACGCGCCAAGCTGCTGATGGACAATCTCTCTCTGAAGGAGGAAGACCGTCTGGTGGTCACTCCCGCGCGGCAGGCGGCCGCCGACGCCTCGTCCATTCCGGGAAAGGGCGACGACGGATTTTTCTGCGGGGCGGCGGTGGAGCTTCCGGATGGGAAGATCATCACGGGCAAAAATTCTCCGCTGCTTCACGCAGGTTCCAGCTGCATTCTCAATGCCATCAAATATCTGGCGAATCTTCCGGACGAGCTTCTGCTTATCGCGCCGGACGTGCTGGATGCCGCCTGCTCCATGAAGCGGAACGTTCTGGGAAGCCGCCGGATCAGTCTGGATCTGGATGAGACGCTCATCGCGCTGGCCGTAAGCACCACGGGCAATCCCGCGGCGAAACTCGCGGCCGCCCAGCTCCGCAAACTCTCCGGCTGCGAAATGCACATCACGCACATGCCGACACCAGGCGACGAGGCGGGACTCCGCAAGATCGGGATCAATCTGACCTGCGACGCCAAGTTCGCCAGCCGGGATCTGTTTGTGGACTGACCGGAGAGGTCAGCTCCGGGCGTCCGGCAGTTCCCGCAGGATCCGGAACAGGCGTTCCAGCCGGTCAGCGGGCCGCATGATGTCGGGGATCCTCGGGATGATGCCGTTCGGCTTGACGACGGTGTGCGCCTTTTCCAGGATGGCTTTTCCCTCGTACACGGAAAGCGTGGTGATGCCCTTTTCCGCCGCGAGGAGACGCAGTTTCGCCACGGAAAGAAGATTCCGTACGCATTCCGGGAGTTTGCCGAAACGGTCCCTCAGTTCTTCCTCGAAGGAATCGATCTGCTCCGCCGTACGGAACAGCGCCAGACGGCGGTATGCCTGAAAACGGAGTTTTTCCGAGGGTATATATCCGGACGGCAGCGCGGCTCCCAGCTTCCCCGCCGCAGGCTGCTCGGCATGGTCCAGAAAGTCCAGCCGGATATCCGGCAGGGATAGGATCGAAGCCTCGCGCCGGTCCTCTTTCCGGTTCAGCTGTGCGATGCAGTCCCGCAGAAGTTCGCAGTACAGATGGAATCCAACCGCATGGATCTGACCGCTCTGCTCCGCACCGAGGATGTTTCCGGCGCCCCGGATCTGCAGATCGCTCATGGCCAGCTTGAATCCGGCACCCAGGTGGGTATACCGCCGCATGGCCGCGATCCGCTGCCGGGCATCGCCCGTGAGGATCCCGTGTTTCGGCAGGAGAAGATAGGCATAGGCCTGACGGGTCCAGCGTCCCACGCGTCCTCGCAGCTGATACAGCTCCGCCAGCCCGAACCGGTCCGCCCGGTCGATGATGATGGTGTTGGCGTTGGGGATGTCCAGTCCGGATTCGATGATGGTTGTGCAGACGAGGATATCGATCTTGTTTTCGATGAAACGGCTCATGACGTCTTCCAGTTCCTCTTCCGCCATCTGACCGTGTCCGATCCCGATCCGGGCCTGCGGGAACATGGCCTGCAGTTTGCCCGCCGCATCCTGGATCCCCTTCACCCGGTTGTGCACGAAATAGACCTGTCCGCCCCGCTGGAGCTCCCGGGCAATGGCGTTCCGGACCACCGCCGGATCATCCTGCACGATCAGGGTCTGGACCGGCATGCGCCGCACGGGTGCGCTGAGAATAGTGCTGATCTCCCGCATGCCGGACATGGAAAGATAGAGGGTGCGGGGGATGGGGGTGGCGGTCATGGTGAGAACGTCCGCGGAGGTGCGGAGCCGTTTGAGCTTCTCCTTGTGAAGGACGCCGAACCGCTGTTCCTCGTCGATGATGATCAGCCCCAGATTCTTGAAATCCACATCGTCCTGCACCAGACGGTGAGTCCCGATCACGATATCCGCTCCGCCTGTCTTCATCAGTTCCAGCGTCCGGGCCTGTTCCGCCTTTGTCCGGAAACGGCTGAGCTGCTCGATGGTGACGGGCGTCCCGGCGAATCTCTGCAGAAAGGAGTAATAATGCTGCTGTGCCAGAACCGTTGTCGGGACCAGCACGGCCACCTGGCGGCCGGACATGACGCATTTGAAGGCAGCCCGCATGGCAAGCTCGGTTTTCCCGTAGCCCACATCGCCGCAGAGAAGACGGTCCATGGGCTTTTCCGACTCCATATCGTGCTTGATCTCCTCCGCGGACCGCAGCTGATCCGGCGTTTCCTGAAACGGGAACGCCTGTTCGAACAGTCTCTGCTCCAATCCGTCCTCCGGAAATGACGTTCCCTTCATGGAGGACCGGACCGCCTGAAGCCGGAGCATGTCGTACGCCATGTTGCGGACGGATGCGGCGGCCGCGGCCAGCGTCTTTCCCCATTTGGAGGACCGCGCAGAGCTCAGGGGCACGCTTTTTCTGCCTGCGCCGATGTACCGCGAAATCAGATACGCCTGATGCATCGGAACGTGGATCACCTCTTCATCCGCAAATTCCAAGCGGATCATTTCCGAACGGACTCCGCCTGCCTGCACCATGGCCAGTCCGCGATAGATGCAGACGCCCAGATTGAGGTGCACCGCGTAATCGCCCTCTTCCAGATCTCCGCTGGAATCGATCTCCGTCCCGTCGGAGGCTTCTCCTTCGGGCTCTTCCGCCTTGCTCCCGCCTTTTCCCGAGGAAGGAAGACGCATCCGCGAGGGCGATGCAAAAATTTCCTGTTCCGTCAGCAGGACCAGTTTGCGGCGGGGACAAAAAAGTCCGCCGGGCAGGCAGGATTGTTCCAGAGAAACATGAGGATCGTTCTCCAACCCGGCCTCCGTCAGCCATTGACGGAAATGGACCAGATCCCCCTCGGCGCCGGAGAGAAGGACCGCGCGGTATCCGTCCGTTTCCACCCAGCGTTTCAGGGATGACTGCATCCATCGTTTTCCGAGCTCGAAAAAATTTTTTTCGCCGCCTTCGGGAAGCGCCTTCTCCAGCTGTCCGTGCAGGGCGAAGAACGGCGGTGTCAGTGCCCTGCCGCTTTGCGCGGTTTCCGCGGCATCCAGAAACGGGAGCGAGGGGAAGGACTTCATAAAACGGTCCCATTCCTCCACGGCTTCCGGCTGAAAGCGTTCCAGACGGGAACGGATCCCGGCGGGGAAAACCGGAACGGTCAGCGGTTTCCAGCCGGCCAGATAGTCGGCGACCCGGCCCGTTTCGCAGTTGCCGTTGGCGCTTCCCGTGCGGAGAATGATCTCGTATTCCTCCGCGCTGTTCTCCGACCGCTGGGTCGCCGGGGAAAAATATCGGATGGAGTCCACCGTGTCTCCGAAGAAATCGATCCGGACCGGGCGGTCCGCGCCGGTCGAAAAAACATCCAGAATTCCTCCGCGCCGGCTGAATTCACCCGGCACCGTTACGGTTTCCTCATCGTCGTAATCCAGTTCCACCAGCAGTTCCGCCATGCGGGAAGGAGCCAGCTCCATTCCGGTCCGAACCGTGAACGAACTTTTCTTCATGGCCTTCACCGAGGGCGCCGGATGGAGGATTCCCGCCGCCGATGCAAACAGAATGTCCGGCGGATCCGTCAGAAGCGAATGCAGGACCCGGGCGCGCAATCCGTCGGTGGAGGCCGCCATGCGGTCCGTGGGCGTTCCATCCGGTAGCAGCAGACTCCGGTATTCATCGCCCGCCGCAGCCGCCCACAGATGGAATCCGGCCTGCGCCGCTTCCGCCTCCGCGAAGGACGGGAACACCGCCAGCACCGGACGTCGACGGGGATCCAGGGCCAGGAACAGAGGCGGTGCGGAAATTTCATCGACCGGACCGATGCCTCTTCCATGCGCCTTTTCGTCCAGGAAAGGTGAAAAAAGATCTCTTTTCCACGAGTTTTCCATATTTCCCGTTTGATTTTTCACTTTTTTATGATAGATTAAAAGAATCCGGTTTTTTTTATTTTTCGATGAGACTTTTTCCGTTGTCCGCTGTCTAAATTTCCAAACAATAACGGAAACTCTCGCACCGAAGTAATATAGCCTGTTACACAGCGGGAACCAAGCGACAAGGAGAAAAAAATTATGAAATCAGCGGACAAATCGAAAAAAAAGACGTCGTCGTCCATCCCGACGTCTAAAAAAGTTCAGCCTTCCGCGGTAAAATCGTCTCCTGTCTCCGGCAAGAAGAAGGAGTCTGCTGTAAAAAAAGCCGAACCCGCTAAGAAGGCTGTGCCCGCTCCCGTGAAGAAAGCCGCTCCCGTGAAAAAGACTGTCCCGGCCCCCGCTAAGAAAACCGCTCCTGCGAAAAAGGCCGTACCCGCGAAGAAGGCCGTACCCACTCCCGCGAAAAAGGCTGTGCCCGCAAAAAAACCGGCTGCGCCCGCGAAGAAGGCTGAGCCCGTGAAGAAGGCCGCCCCGGCAAAGAAACCGGTTCCCGTCCCTGCGAAGAAGGCCGAGCCCGCGAAAAAAACGGCTGCTCCCGTGAAGAAAACAGTGTCTCCCGCTCCCGCAAAAAAGGCCGAGCCCGTGAAGAAGGCCACCCCGGCAAAAAAACCGGCGGTCCCCGTAAAAAAGGCCGAGCCCGTGAAGAAAACAGTGTCTCCCGCTCCCGCAAAAAAGGCCGAGCCCGTGAAGAAGGCCGAGCCCGCAAAGAAACCGGTTGCTCCCGCGAAGAAGGCAGAGCCCGCGAAAAAAACGGCTGCTCCCGCGAAGAAAACAGCGACTCCCGCTCCCGCAAAAAAGGCCGAACCCGTGAAAAAGGCTGCTCCGGCGAAAAAACCGGCTGCTCCCGCGAAAAAGGCCGAACCCGTGAAGAAGGCCGAGCCCGCAAAGAAACCGGTTGCTCCCGCGAAGAAGGCCGAACCCGCCAAAAAAGCGGAACCCGTGAAGAAACCGGCGGCCCCGGTAAAGAAAGCCGAGCCTGTAAAAAAGGCCGAACCCGCCAAGAAAGCCGAACCTGCAAAAAAAGCGGAACCCGCTAAGAAAACAGTGGTGCCCGCCCCCGCAAAGAAGGCCGAACCCGCGAAAAAAACCGAGCATGCCAAAAAAGCCGAACCTCCGAAAAAACAGGCCTCTGCAAAGAAAGCGGCGGCGGAGACGGCGGAACAGCCGGCAGAGGAGACCGTCCCGCAGGAAGCGGGATTCGATGATATCACCAATGCGGATCTTTCCGAGCTGGAAGGCGGGGAAAAGGATCTTTCGCTGGACAAGAAGAATGCGAAGGTGGCGGCGAAACAGGGATCGGTGACGAAGAACGACACCATGAAGGTGTATATGCACGACATCGGGCAGATCTCGCTGGTGACGAAGGACGAAGAAAAAGAGCTGGCGGACAAGATCCACGGGGATGACAATCTGGCGCACGATGTGGCGCGGACGACGCTGATCAAGGCAAACCTCCGTCTTGTGGTAAAGATCGCCCACGACTTCAAAGGACTCGGTCTCCCGCTGCTGGACCTGATCTCGGAAGGGAACATCGGGCTGATGCGCGCCGTGGAAAAATTCGATCCCGCCAAGGGGGCGAAATTCAGCTCCTACGCGGCATGGTGGATCAAGCAGTCCATGCGCCGCGCCCTGGCAAACCAGAGCCGCACGATCCGTATCCCGGTGCAGTCCGCAGGGAAGATCAACAAGATCAAGTCGGTACGCATGAAACTGACGGAGAAGCTGGGCCGCGAACCGTCGGATGCGGAGATCGCCGAGCATCTGGATTACAGTGAACGGACCGTGGCGGGGCTTCGGCTGGCCGATCTGCGGACCTTCTCGCTGCAGGATCCGATCCAGCAGGGAGAAGACGGGGAATTTCAGGATATCATTCCGGACCGCGGGACCATGACGCCCGACCGGATTTTGAGTGATGTGGAATCGGTGAACCGCCTGATCTCGCTTCTGGGCGAGCTGGACATCCGGGAACGCATGATCCTTCAGATGCGGTTCGGTCTGGGCGGAAACCGGCCGAAGACGCTGGAAGAGGTCAGCCAGGAGATCGGCAGGACGCGGGAACGGGTCCGCCAGATCCAGAATCAGGCGCTGGCAAAGCTCCGCGCCCTGCTGGCCGATGAAGCGGGTTTTGCCAACGAGTAAAAGGCTTGTGAAACGATGATGAGGAAGACAGATATATCCCCGGACCCTGTCACGGACGCCCGTCCGTGCCGGTTCGCGGAATACGGGGAAAGGGGGTGAACACACATGGAAGCAACGGAAGTACGTCTGAAGAAAGGCGAACCTGTCGATCGGGCTCTTCGGAGACTGAAGAAGAAGCTGGACAAGGAAGGCACGCTCAAGGAACTTCGTAACAGAAGACACTACGAGAAGCCCAGCGAAAAGAAACGCGCGTCGCAGCGTCACAGGGGCTGATGTCCCCCGTATGAATGAGGGACGGATCCGGCGCGGCCGGGTCCGTTCCCGTTCCGGTCCCCTCCGCGCCGGAAAGCGGAAAAAGATAACCATATCGATAAACAGAATCTATTGAATATCAACGAAAAGAAAATCCGGGACTTTCGGGCGGAGATAGCCCGGACACGGACATTTGTCTGGCTTCCGAAGATCGACATGTATGTGCTTCGGGAGTTCATGGTCCCTTTTTCGATCCTGATCTTCGCATTCACGCTTCTTTTCATGATCGCCGATCTGTTCAACGATCTGGGCGATTTCCTTGATGCGCATTCGCCTCTGGTCATCGGCGCACGGTATTTTCTGCTGAAAATTCCGGGGAACATCCGGTTCGTCCTGCCCATCACGGTTTTGCTTTCCTGCATGTACACCATTGCCAATTTCGGACGGCACCGGGAGCTGACCGCCATGCGGGCCTCGGGCGTCTCGCTGATGCGCAGCGGTCTTTCCATATATGTGGTGGCCTTTCTGGTCATGCTGGTGAACTACTGGTTCAACGAAACGCTGATCCCGCAGTGCATGAAGGAGGCGGAACTGATCATAACGCTGGCGACCAAGGGAGAAGCCTACGTAAACGAACAGAGCGCGAAACTTCAGTTCCACAGTACGGACAAACTGCGCAGCTGGTTCATCGGTCAGTTCAGCGAAAACGGCGACCAGAAGGATGTGAAAATCAAATTTTTCAAGGCGGACGACACGGAGCTTCTGGATCGGAAGAAGATCCCGATCCGCATCCTGCAGGCAAAAAGCGCCCGGTTCATTCCCGATAAAGGATGGGAGTTCAACGATTATGTCATCATGGAATATCTGGAAGGACTTCCCTCCCGCATAAAAAGACAGCCGCACGGAGGACCTCCGATGCTGCTTCCGCGAGCCGAAGTGCCGGAGAATCCGCAGATGATCGAAAAGAAGATCGTGCTGCCGGAGACCTTGAAAACGAAGGAGCTGTATACGATTCTGAAGGAGGACAAGGAGATGGCGCCTTCCCTCCGGAACGTTTACGCAACGCTTTTTTATTACCGTCTGGCCTTCCCCTGGGTCTGCTTCCTGTGCAGTTTTCTCGCGCTGCCCCTGGCGTCCCGGAACGAGCGTTCCGGTATCTTTACCGCCATCGTCACCGCGGTCGGCGTGGTGGCGGTCTATCAGGTCCTGACGGAGATCATGATGCTGGCGGGCAAAGGCGGACTTCTGCCGCCCTTCGTGGCGGGGACGTTTCCCACGCTGGCGTTTATGCTGTACGGGTGGTTTTTCCTGATCCGGAGGGCGGGCTGACGAGCGGAGAGAAAAGAGAAACGATGGCCGTTTGAGGCGGCATATCATATTGGCGGAGGTGAGTCATGCACAAGATCTACTATTTTTCCGGAACCGGCAACACCCTTTGGGCCGCAAAAAAATTTGCAGCGGCGCTGGGCGGTGCGGAACTGATTTCCATTGCCCGGCTTGACCGCGCGGCGGAGGTCGATCCCTGGGACGCTGAAACGGTAGGCTTCTTTTTCCCCGTGTACTGCTTCGGGATCCCGCATATCGTTCTTTCGTTCCTCGACCGGCTCAAAACGCCCGGCGACGGCACGAAGCCCTATGTCTACAATCTCTGCACCTCGGGCGGCATGAAGGGAACGGCGGCCATGATTCTGGAAGACCGTCTGTACGACAAGGGGATCCGCCTGAAAGCCGCGTTTCATGTGCCCATGCCGTCCAATTACATTCCGCTTTCGGTCCCGCCGCCGGAGAAACGGTGCGGGAAACTGTACAAGTCGGCGGAAAAGGCGATTCTCGGATTCGCCCGGGACGTTCTGGCCCGGAAGACCGTGCGGCCCATCCGGGTATTCCCCTTCGATCTCTTCGGGGAGCTGGTTGCGAAGAAAGCCGTTTCGTACATGATGAACGGATATGACAAGTATTTCTGGCTGAACGAAGACTGCAACGGATGCGAACTTTGTGAAAAGATCTGTCCCGCCTCCAATATCATCATCATGAACGGCATGCCCACCTGGCGCGGTCACTGCGAGCAGTGCATGGCCTGCCTCCAGTGGTGCCCGAAGCAGGCCATCCAGTTCAAGCAGGTGACGGTCGGACGGAAACGCTATCATCATCCGGCCGTTACATCCGGGGACATGCTGTCGCGGGGCGAAGAGATCGCCGGCGGCGGAGACGGCCCGGAAAAGACGCCCGGAGAGAAATAAAACAAAAATTTTTGATTTCGGCGCTTGCGATTTCATCTCTTGGCGATATACTACACTAATCGTCGAAGATCCGGACGGGCCCGGCCCGTCTTCTGAAAAACTGTATAAAACGAGGAGCTTTTTATGTCATTTGAAACGGGAACGACCTCTCTTCTGATATGTCCCCTGCGTAATCCCATGCCGGAAGATTTTCTTCAGAAACTGGATGCCTATTCCGCCGGCCGGCTGGACGATGTGAAATCGGATCCGGTGATCGGCTGGGTGAGCGGACGCCATCTTCTGGAATGCGATATCGATGAAACCACCTCGCTCTGCGGCGGACACCTTCACATCGGACTGCGGAAAGCGGAACGGAAGATCCCGGCGCAGCTTCTGAATGCCATCTGCCGCCGGGAGGAACTGGCCTGGATGCAGGCCAACGAAGCGCTTTTCGTTCCGCGCAAGGAACGAAAACGGATCCGCGAAGATGCCATAGAACGCAATCTCATGAAGATGCCGCCCGTCATTTCCGCAGTCCCCGCCGTGGTAGACCGGGCGAAAAACGTGCTCTATCTCGGCACGGGTTCCCTGAAGCAGTTCGATGCGTTCGTCATGGAATTCCTCCGCGCGCTGGGCAATGACTGCGAGCCGGTTCCCATTTCGCCGGAAGAGTGGATGATCAAGCTGTTCGGCAAGTCGGAGACCGATCTTCCGGATCTCTCCTTCTGCGCGGAAACGGGAAACGGAGACGAACCCAGTCCGGGCCGCGACTTCCTGACCTGGCTCTGGTTTTTCTCCGAAACGAAACTGGGCCGGATCAAGCATCCCGAATTCGGCGAATTCACCATGGCGCTGGAAGGCCCCCTCACCCTGGCCTTTTCTCCGGGAAAATCGAAGGATCCCGAGCTGGGCGGCGCCGGCGAAAGCACCGTGAAACGGGGGAATCCGCTGACCTCCGCCGAGGTAAAAGCCGCTCTGGCTTCCGGCAAGAAGCTCCGCAAGGCCCGGATCATGCTGGCCAGAAACGATGCCGATAAATGGTCCTTCGCCTTCGATGCCGATACCTTCGCTTTCGGATCCCTGGCTCTGCCGGAAGGCGAAGAGGAGGATCGCGACAGCCGGTTCGAGGAACGGGTCATGTTCCTCCATATCCTCCATTGCGTCATGGAAGAGTACTTCCGCAAGTATGTGGAGGCGGTTTCCGGCAAAGAACTCGCCAACACGGAAAAAGAAATACGCCGCTGGGCTCGTGAACGGGAATCCTTCTAATGGACAGCAGCAAACAGCCGAAATTCCGGATCCGGACCGTTTTCAGTGCCATCCTCTTCATCATTCCCGTGGCAGTCCTTTTTACGCTCTTTCTGCCCGATCGCGTCATCGGTCGCGAGGAACGGGAATACGCCCTCCGCAGCGAATGCGGAAAAAACCTGGAGGCTCTCGCCGAGATATGCCGGAGCTACGCGCTCGGCGGAAACGGGACCTTCCCGGGAGACGCCATGCGGGACAAAGGAGTTCCGGAGCGTCTCTTCGAGATGAATCTTCTCCCGGACACCTCGGTGACAACCTGTCCTTCCACCCGGATCCGGTATCCCCGGTCGGCCTTCTGCTTCATTCCCGGCGTCCGGCTGACCATGAGTCCGAAGATGCCGTGCGTCATTGAAAAGATCACCAATCACGACCGCATGATCGGCGTGATTTATGTGGACGGAACGACAGCGCAGATCCATCACGACTGTCAGAATTATTCGGAGCTGATCCGGCTGTTCCCCAACATCACGCCGGAAGAAAAGACGCTTCTGGAGACCCATCTGAAGCGTCTGGATATCCCGTAATCGCAATTTGACGGATCATCCGTCAATCATCCGTCAGACAGCCGGCCGGAATACGGCGCTGCCCCGCACGAAGTCCAGAGAGTCCAGAATCAGATAGATGAAGTCGCCGGGCCGGTACTCCGTATGCGAGCCCGCGAGACCGGCCTTGCCGCGGCCCGGATCCCGTCGGTAGGCGCCGCCTCTCAGGAACGAGGCAGGCACGAATCCGTGAAGTCCCAGGTCCTGAATGTCGCAAACCAGTCCCCCGCCTGTTACTTTCACAATGACGGCTTCGTGGAGACGACCGTCTTCCAGCGCATGATTCTGCTTCAGGTAGTGGAGTTTCATACGGCTGTCGGCGGCGAAGAAGGCGCTGTCCACATCTTTTTCCTTCCGGGAGCAGTAGGCAGCCAACTCCTCCATGACCTTTCCGGAGCGGAAGCGGCGGTGCAGTTCCTCGTTCCAGAGCTGCTGATGGAGAAGCAGATCGGAATAGCGGCGGATGGGACTCGTAAAGTGGGAATACAGCGTCTTGCCCAGCCCGTAATGAAGATCCGGAGACGAGGCATACGAGGCCCGCGGCATGGCACGCAGGAAAGCGGAAAGAAGAACCGGCTTTCTGTGATCTTCGGGAAGAGAAGCCAGAAAGGCGCGGCAGGCGGACCGGGAAGAGAGAAGATCGCCCGTGGAGATTCCGAAGGAGGCCGAGGCAAAGAAGGAGAATTCTTCGATTTTTTCCGGACCCGGCTCCGGATGAATCCGGTACAAAGCGGGCAGATGACGTTCGTTCACCTCCGCGGCTACGGCGGAATTGGCCGCCAGCATGAATTCCTCGACGATCCGGTCGGCATCCGACTGCTCCCGCCGTTCGATCCCGGTCACTTCCAGCGTTTTTTCATTGCAGACCGCCCGGGTCTCCGGGATCTCCATGTCCAGAAACTGTTCCTGTTTCATCCGCCGCGCCCGGATCCGTTTGGCGATGAGGGCCAGAAGGGAAATTTTATCCCGGAGGATGCGATCCCAGTCCGCGGGTGCGTTTTTCGGATCGTCCAGGAAATGCCGGACCTCGGTGAAGGAGAGGCGTTTTGCCACGCGGATCGTGGAGTGAGTCCGCCGGACGGAAAGGATCTTCCCGTCGCTTCGGCGGATGGAGAAAAGGACGGAGTGCGCCAGAGAGTCCTCGCCCTCCTTCAGGCTGATCTTCCCGGTCAGCTTTTCGGGAAGCATGGGCAGGAAACGGCCGGGCAGATAGGCGGAAAACGCCCGTTTCATGGCCAGCTTGTCGAAGAGCGAGCCTGACGTGATCCAGGCGGCCACATCGGCAATGTGGACCCCGATCTTCAGTTCATTGGGGCCTCCGGGATCCAGAGAGATCGCATCGTCGAAGTCATGGGCGTCTCCGGGGTCGATGGTGACCGTGAAGAGATTCCGGAGATCTTCCCTGGGAATGCTGCCCGGGCGAAGCGCAAGCGCCGCTTTCTCCTGCTCGGCGGTATACGGCCCTTCCAGCCGGTATTCCGCCATGACGGCATCCAGATCGCCCTCGACCGTGGCGGACCGGGCGATCCGTTCCTCCACGGAGCCGCGCAGGGCTTCCGTATGACGGGAGCCGCCCCGGAGAAGACGGAGTTTCACCCAGTCGCCGGTTTTCGAACCCCGGGGAACGGAATTGACCGGGATGGACTCGGGCAGGCTCCGGTCCAGCGGCACAATGGTGTGGCGGGAATCCAGACAGCCCACAAGCAGTTCCCGGTCCCTCTTCAGGACCTGGCGGACGTATCCCACCGGCCCCTTGGAAGGATGTCCGAAGACGCACCCGGACCTGTCCGGCTGATAGACCTCCGCCTCCACCTGGTCGCCATCGATGGCGTTGGCCACGCCCGGCGGCGGAATGAACACATCGGCCTGACCGGAATCCGGATGAAGGAACCCGAAGCCTGCGGAGTTGGCGGAAAAACGGCCGACGACAAGTTCGCCGGCCCCGCGGCGCGGTATTTTCCCGCGTTCGGGGCCCCGCGCCTTCCGGACTGCGTTTTTCCGCTTTCGGCTCATGCCGCTCTCTTTCCCGTCTTACGCGGTCACTGAATGCTCAGTTCGCTGGCGGACTGCTCGAATCCGTGCGAACTGGCCAGATCCACGTGAACCGGCTTGATGTGCCAGATCTTCTCCGCATACTCGCGGATGGAGCGGTCGCTGGAGAAGCGGCCCATCTTCGCGATGTTGATGAGGCACTTCTTCTGCCAGGCCGCCGAATCGCGGTAGAGCGCGGCGATTTCGTCGTGAACGGTGGCATAGGACTCGAAGTCCGCGCAGCACATGTAGGGATCTTTCTCCAGATTGTCCAGGATCGGACGGAAGAGATCCCGTTCGCCGGGCGAGAAGAAGTTGTCCCGGATCAGATCCAGAGCCCGCTGAAGCAGCGGATTCCGCGCGACGAACTCCTTGGGATTGTATCCGCGCGACCGGAGATCGCGGACCTCTTCCACATTCATGCCGAAGATGAAGAGATTTTCGGGACCAACGGCGTCGCGGATCTCGATATTGGCGCCGTCCAGCGTACCGATGGTCAGAGCGCCGTTGAGCGCAAATTTCATGTTGCTGGTTCCGGACGCTTCGGTCCCGGCCAGAGAGATCTGTTCGGAAAGATCGGCGGCGGGGATGATCCGTTCAGCCAGAGAGACCCGGTAGTTGGGCATGAAGACCACGCGGAGACGGTCGCCGATCTCGGGATCTTCGTTGATGACGCCGGCCACGGCGTTGATGAGCTTGATGATGAGCTTGGCCATGTAATAGCCGGGCGCCGACTTCGCGCCGAAGAGGATGGTCCTGGGAATGAGATTCGCGGAAGGATCGTCCTTGATGCGCAGATAGAGCGTAATGGCGTGAAGGATGTTCAGGAGCTGGCGTTTGTACTCGTGCAGACGCTTGACCTGAACGTCGAAGATCGAGTCCGGATTCACCTGGATCCCCGCTTCGCGGATGATGCAGTCGGCCAGACGGAGCTTGTTGTCCCGTTTGACGCGGGCGATATCGGCCAGAAAATCCTTGTCGTCCGCAAATTTGACCAGATCTTCCAGGCGGTCCAGATCCTTCACCCAGTTCTTCCCGATCTTCTTGTCGATCAGGGCGGAGAGTCCGGGATTCGCCTTCTTCAGCCAGCGGCGGGGCGTGATCCCGTTGGTCACATTGATGAACTTATCCGGGAAGAATTCGCTGAAGTCGCGGAACAGGCCGCTCTTCAGCAGTTCCGTATGGAGCGCGGCCACGCCGTTCACGTGTCCGCTGGCCGCCACGCACATGTAGGCCATGCGCACCATCTTTTCGGGAGTTTCCTGAATCAGCGACATGCGGGTCTGCCGGTCGTTGTCGCCGATATACCGGGTGGACACGCTGCGCAGGAACCGGAAGTTGATCTCGTAGATGATCTCCAGGTGGCGGGGGAGGAGTTTGCCCAGGAGCGCGGTAGACCATTTTTCCAGAGCCTCGCTCATCAGGGTATGATTGGTGTAGTTGAAGGCACGGGTGGTGATTTCCCAGGCTTCATCCCAGGAGAAGTTTTCCACGTCGATCAGAAGGCGCATGAGCTCGGGAATGGCCAGCGCCGGATGGGTGTCGTTGAGCTGGATGACGGCTTCCCGGTCGAAGTTGTGCAGATCGGACTTGTAGAACTTGATCCGGCCGATGATGTCCTGCAGCGTGGCGGACACCAGGAAGTACTGCTGTTTGAGGCGCAGTTCCTTGCCTTCGTAGTTGTTGTCGTTGGGATACAGCACGCGCGTGATGTTCTTGTCCATGGCCGATTCCAGATTCGCGCTGATGTAGTCGCCCTGGTTGAACTTGGCCAGATTGAACCCGTAGAGGGATTCCGCAGACCACAGACGAAGCGTGTTGACCGTGTTGTTCCGGTAGCCGGGGATCGGCGTGTCGTAGGGCATGGCGAGGACATCCTGCGTATCCACCCACTTGCGGCGGAAAGGATTCTTGTCATCCGGATGCCGGAACACGCGTCCGCCGAAATGGATGACGCGGGCCAGTTCGGGACGGCGCAGTTCCCACGGATTTCCGCGGCTGAGCCAGTTGTCCGGCTCCTCCACCTGATAGCCGTTCTGAATGATCTGCTTGAAGATCCCGTAGTCGTATCGGATCCCGTATCCGTAGCTGGGCAGTTCCAGCGTGGCCATGGAATCCAGGAAGCAGGCGGCGAGACGGCCGAGGCCGCCGTTGCCCAGACCGGCATCCACTTCCTCATCCCGCAGCGCGTCCGCATCGTAGCCCAGCTCCTTGAGAGCGTCCACAACGGCGTCGTGGATATCCAGGTTTATCATGGCATTGCCCAGGGTGCGGCCCATGAGGAATTCCAGAGAGATGTAGTAAACGGTTCTGGGGTTCCGGTCCTCGTATTCGTCCTTGGTGGCGATCCAGCGCTGCATGAGCAGATCGCGGACGGTCAGGGCCAGAGCCTGATACCGGTCCAGGTTGGAGGCTTTTTCCGGGCGTTTTCCCATGGAACAGGTCAGGTTGTGCATGAAAAGCTTTTTGATGACCTGCTTCATTTCCTTGTTTTGCATGATGACTCCTTTATGATGGATTTTGTTGTTTTTTCTTCAGAGATGCCCGGATCGCGCCTGCGAGGTCCTCCATATCCAGAGGTTTCAGAAGACAGCAGTCCGCACCCGCGCTGATCAGTCTGTCGCGGTCGCCGTCCGCAAGATACGCGGACAGCACGATAATGTAGAGATCGCGTCCCCGGTCCATACGCCGGATCTCGGAAAGGAACGGGAAGCGGTCCAGGTCGCGCATGTGGAGATCCAGAAGCAGAACGTCCGGCATGGCTTCTTCCAGCTGCTTCCGTGTTTCCGGCACATCGGAGCAGGAGGTCACCGTGCAGCTGCCGCCGCGCAGCATGGCCTCGAACAGAAGACGGTTGGATTTGTCGTCCTCCGCCACCAGGATCCGCAGCGGACGACCGATCCGGGCCCGCAAGTCGGAACCGAAGAACCGGAGCGCCCTCTCCGGTCCGCCGGGAACGGGCGATGGCGCCGCTTCCGCAGTCTGCCCGGCGAAAAGCGGAACGCTTCCGGACATCGGGGGATCGGAGGGATTCTTCCGTGTGGAACCGTCCAGCGGCAGGGAAACGCTCACGGCATATCCCTTGTCGTCGCTGCTGACGTCGAACGTGGCCTCCAGGATCCCGGAGATATATTTGACGATCGTGAGGAGAATGATCCCGTCCGCCGTACGGAATTCCCGCAGGGGACGGCCCGCCGAGCGGTAGAGCCCGTATTCCAGAGGCAGCGGATTGCCCGTGGTTCCGGAACAGCGGTAGACCAGCTTTCCGTCGCGGACGCCGCAGGAGCAGGTAAGGACGGATCCCTGCTTGTGCATGCCTCCGATCATAGCTTCGATGAGAAGCGTCAGCATCCGCTGCGTCTTTTCCTTGTCCACGAAGATCCAGGCGGGCAGATCGGAACTGTAATGAAATTCCAGCTCGATGCCCTTGGATGCGGCATCCTTGAGAAGCGGCGTGTTGAGCTCGTGGAACATCTGGAACGTATCCGTGTTTTCCCGGTGCACCGAACCGCTCTCGGGAATATCCAGAACCGAAAGTTCCCGCAGGACTTCGCAAAGCTTGGACATGGAACTCACATTGGCGCGGACGGCCCGGACCATGGATCCCAGAAATTCGGCGTCCACGACCTCCTTGCGCTCCAGCTTGTCGTTCAGGAGCGTGGAGAATCCGGCCACGGTGTTCAGCGGCTCCCGGAATTCCCAGTGCAGGACCGTCAGAAAGTCGGATTTCAGGTGATTGATGTTTTCCGCGTTCTTGCGCGCTTCCTGCTCGCGCATGTGGCTCCGCTTCAGCTTGCCGATCATGGCATTCAGCCGGTCGCGAAGGTAATCCAGCGATTTCAGCAGACGGTCGATCTCCTGGATCCCGCAGGTCCCTTCCGGACGCGGCGTGAAGTCTCCGGACGCCACCGCTTCGGCAAACGAGACGGCCTGTGCGATGGGGTTGGAGATCTGCCGGGAAACGAGGTAGAGCGGAAGGACCATCAGACCCACGCCCGCGAGCATGAGGATCAGGAAGGACACGATCAGGATGCGCAGCTGTTTCCGGAAAAGTTTGGGCAGATGCGGTATGACGGAATCGTACTGGTACAGGCGGATCATCCGGATATGCGGTCCGTTCGGGATCGGTTTCAGGCAGACGCCCGTGGCGAACCACTCGCTCCCGGAGGTGGCGTCGGCCAGCTGCTCGGTAAGAACTTCATCGCCCTGCGCCATGCCAAGCCGGGCGGCCACCCGGTGCAGTTCTTCGCGTATATGCCCGGGGATATCCGCACTGGCGGCGGGATCGAAAGCTTCCTCCACGACCCGGTCCCCGTACATCAGGATGTATCCCTCGTTCTGGGCCACGGCGATGCTGTTCAGGTAGTCCCGGTCTAGACGAAGCGCGAAGATCCTTTTGCGCCCGGATCCGTCCGACTCGGAACAGCAGCTGACGATCCAGAACTCGCCCGAGGGAAAAAGGAAGTCGGTCCGGACCGTCTTGTCCGTCCCGCGGATCAGTTCGGCCAGATCCGGCGATTTCAGGAGCACAGGAAAGTCATCTGTTTCCATGGGCGGCGCATCCTTCTGGAAAAGAAGACCGCAGCAGACCGGGAACACCATCTTTTCACCGGGTTCGCAGGAAGCCAGCACGGCCGCATCGATTCCGTAGACGTTCGAAAACTGCGTCTTTACCACTTTGAACAGTTCGGGAACGGGCGGATCTATCCCTATGAAGAAGGAGTCGGTCCGGCGATAGGAGGAATTGACCACATCCCGCATCCGGAACATGTTGGCCCGGGCACGCCCGTGAAGGTCGTTGACCGTGTAGCGGTGCCCCTCCTCGCGGATCTGGGAAAGGAAGGCGAGGAAGCAGACGATGATCAGCGCGGTGACCGCGGCCAGAATGAGGAACGAGGTCACCCCAGTCAGAAGCATCATTTTGTGTCGCAGTTTCATGATTCGTCCGTCCCCTGTTTTCGCTTACTGCAGAAGCAGATGCTCCGCATATCCTTCGATGCGCGTTCCCGGCAGAACCGCCAGTGCTTTCCCGGCGGCTTTGGCGGCCTCTTCGTAGTATCCGTACCATTGGGCGAACACCGCGTAACGCAGATACGCGTCCGCCAGACCTCCCGCCGTCCTGTTATCCGTCTTCCCGGCGGGCACGACGGCATTCTCCCGGAACGCGGTGTAGTACAGCAGAATGGTCAGCATCTCATGCGCCGGGATCCGATCCCAGTCCAGCCGGTAGTTTTCATACTGTCCGTTCCCCCGGTGCGCCCGGAAAACCGGATAGTGTTCATTGAAAAGGACCTCGCCCGTGCTGAATTCCGTTCCGTCCGAAAGCGTGAAGGAATCGGTTCGGTACGCATTTCCCTCCGATGCCGACGTAATATACGAGCGCAGCTGCGACATCAGAAGAAGGCGCTGCTCTTCTTTCGGACGCAGCTCCTCCGGAACGTTTTTCAGATAGGCGCGGACTTCATTCCCCGCCAGACGGCCGGGCTCACCCGGAACCGGACGGCCCCAGGCAAGATACTTCTCCGCCGCGCTTTTCAGGGACGGCGCGGAAAGATCGGGCGGCGTATCCCCGGTTCGGCTGCCGTAAATCTCTCCGAAGGCGGAAAGATTTTCCAGAAAGTCTCCGCCGAAATCCGGCACGGCAGCGGGCAGGAAAGCCGGCAGGCCCTCCCACTCCTCGTTTTTGACGATCAGGCGGGCGAACAGAGGTTCGATCTCCTCCTTTTTCCCGCTTTTCCGCTGAACGGCCTGGCGCCAGGCCGGAAGATGTTTTTTCCAGGCGAGGGAAAGCCAGGATCCGATGGGCTGTGCGCTCAAGGCATGATCCAGTTCCTCGATTTTCCGGAGAAGAGGCTCCTCGCCGCCCGGCGCGGAAAGCGCGTTTTCCGCGGAAAGAATGCATTGCGCCACAAGGACCGCCGCATCCGTTTTCTCCGAGGGTAACGGCCCCCCGTCCGCCGCCGTTTCGCCATCCACTCCGGCCAGAAGGCGGATCCCCGCCAGAAGAGCATCGCATTCGGCCGTGTTTTCCGCATTGTCGTTCTGGTCATTGAGACAGGTCAGACGGAGCCGGACCTCGTTCTGCGGATCCTGGAATCCGGCCAGATGCAGGATGCAGGCCGCCTGGAACAGGGCCGTGATCCGTTTTTCCCGGGAAAGCTGCGGATCGGCGGCGACCAGATCCGCGTAGACCAGCGCGGAGTCCAGGTCTCCCGACGCCAGTTCACGGGTGATCTCCGGATTCGGATCCAGCGCATCGCCGTAACTGCGGACATG
>Ga0310696_10002853_pt1 | contig 22271 bp, 19 predicted proteins | sample AusTroGonzalo_MG_4_FD_203885 | JGI IMG/M metagenome (GOLD analysis project Ga0310696, IMG submission 203885) | Bovine rumen microbial communities from tropical cattle in Woodstock, Queensland, Australia - Gonzalo_02 (v2) (version 2) | ecosystem: Host-associated > Mammals > Digestive system >...
GAGCAGACTTTGGTTATGTATTCGGGTCACCCGATGGGACTTTATCCGTCGCACAAGGATGCTCCGCGCGTTGTGGTAACCAACGGTATGGTAATTCCAAACTACTCGAAGCCAGACCACTGGGAGAAATTCAACGCAATGGGCGTTTCGCAGTACGGACAGATGACCGCTGGTTCGTATATGTATATAGGTCCGCAGGGTATCGTTCACGGAACAACCATCACGGTACTCAACGCTTGCCGTAAGATTGCAAAACATGGCGAAGGTCCAGAAGGTCGTCTGTTCGTGACGGCAGGACTTGGCGGTATGAGCGGTGCTCAGCCAAAGGCAGCAAACATTGCCGGTGTTGTAAGCATTTGCGCCGAAATAAACCCAAAGGCAGCAAACAAGCGCTACGAGCAGGGATGGGTTGACGAGATTATTGATGATGTTGACAAGGCTATCGATACCGCTCTCGAATGGCAGAAGAAGAAACAGGCTCACTCGATTGCATATCTTGGCAATGTCGTTGACTTGTGGGAACGCCTTGCCGCACGCGGCATAAAAGTTGACCTCGGCAGCGACCAGACTTCGCTTCACAATCCGTGGGCAGGCGGTTACTATCCTGTTGGACTTTCGTACGAGCAGTCAATCGAAATGATGGCTCACAGTCCCGAAAAGTTCAAGGAAGCAGTTCAGGCTTCGTTGAGAAGGCAGGTTGATGCAATAAACAAGCTCACCGCCAAGGGAATGTACTTCTTCGACTACGGAAACGCCTTCCTGCTCGAAAGTTCGCGCGCAGGTGCCGACATTATGGCTCCCAATGGCATCGACTTCCGCTATCCGTCTTATGTTCAGGATATTATGGGGCCAATGTGCTTCGACTACGGTTTCGGTCCGTTCCGCTGGGTTTGCACATCGAGTTTGCCAGAAGATTTGGAAGTTACCGACAACCTTGCAATGCAGGTTTTGGAAGATATTGCAAAGGATGCACCAGCCGAAATTTCACAGCAGATGCGTGACAACATCCGTTGGATTAGCGAGGCTAAGAAGAACAAACTTGTCGTTGGTTCGCAGGCTCGTATCCTTTACGCCGATGCCGAAGGCCGCATAAAGATTGCAAAGGCATTCAACGATGCTATCCGCGACGGTCGCTTGAAACAGCCCGTTGTGCTTGGTCGCGACCACCACGATGTTTCGGGTACCGACTCGCCATTCCGCGAGACTTCCAACATCTACGATGGCAGTAAGTTCACAGCTGATATGGCAATCCAGAATGTAATCGGTGACTCGTTCCGCGGTGCAACCTGGGTTTCGATCCACAACGGCGGTGGCGTTGGCTGGGGCGAAGTTATCAATGGTGGCTTCGGTATGGTTCTCGACGGCAGTGCCGAGGCAGAACGCCGCTTGAAACTTATGCTTCTGTGGGATGTCAACAATGGAATCAGCCGCCGCAGCTGGGCTCGCAACGAGGGCGCAATGTTTGCCATCAAGCGTGCTATGGAGGAATATCCCGAAATGAAGGTCACTGTTCCTAATCTGGCTGATGACGACTTGATAAATTCATTGTATTAACAATATTGGTTTCGGCTGTGCTTAAATGTGCAGCCGAAAACTTTTTATAGAACGATAGGATTGTCTAATCAAAACATATATTATGAAACAATATACCCGTATATTAATAGCGTTTACACTTCTAATATTAAGTGGTGGCGTATTTGCACAAAATCTCTTCGACAAGGCAAAGTTGGACAATTATTTCGATAAACTTGAAGAAAACAACAAGTTTATGGGAAGTGTTGCCGTTGCGAAGAACGGGGAGATTATCTACACAAAAGCAATCGGCTATGCTGATGTCGAAAACAAGGTCAAAGCAACCGAAAAATCCAAATATAGAATTGGTTCTGCCTCGAAATCGTTTACGGCGGTTCTGGTTTTGAAGGCTGTTGAAGAAAAGAAAATAGACCTTGACCAAACTATTGACAAATGGTTTCCTACAATAGCAAATTCACAGAAAATAACTGTAAGGCATTTGCTAAGTCATAGGAGCGGAATACACGATTTTACACACGACGATGACTATCTGGATTGGTGTACACAGCCAAAGACGGAAAACGAAATGCTGGCGATTATCGAAAAAGGCGGCAGCGATTTTGAACCCGACAGCAAGTCCGATTACAGCAATTCGAACTATGTGTTATTGACCTACATGCTTGAAAAGACTTTCTCGAAACCATATTCCGACTTGTTGCAGGAATACATTGTCAAGCCAATTGGTCTGACCGACACATATATTTTTGGAAAAACCAACCCGAACAACAACGAATGCAGGTCATACCGCTTCTTGGGTTCATGGAAGGTAGAAAACGAAACTGACTGGACTGTTCCGATGGGTGCGGGTGCAATATTGTCAACGCCTACCGACTTGACAAAATTCGCTGACGCTTTGTTTGGTGGAAGGCTTCTGACTGATGAAAGTCTCAAAATAATGAAAACCATTAAGGACGACTATGGTCTCGGGCTGTTCGAGATTCCTTTTGGCGAAAACATTGGTTTGGGACACACGGGGGCAATAGATGGTTTTGTTTCTGTTTATTCGCATTTTGACGACGGAAATATTTCGTATGCCATGACTTCTAACGGGCGTAATTTTAAAATCGGAGATATTAAAAAGGCGGTTTTAAGCGCAGTTTACGGCAAACCTTACGAATTACCAGAATTCTATAATGTGGCTTCTGAGGATTTGGACATTTATTTGGGCGTGTATGTTTCCAAGAAAATTGGTTTGGATTTTATTGTCACAAAAGAAGGAAACACATTGATTGGGCAGATTGGAGATGATGCTTTTTCGTTTGAAGCAGTTGACAAGGACAAATTTAAGTGCGACCAGTTAGGTGCAAAATTTGAATTTAATCCGAAAAAGAATACAATGACTTTATTCCAGAATGGAGCGAAATTAGTTTTACGAAAGAAAGAATAAATATCCGGCGAAGTAAGGGAACCATCCCTTACGGATATACGATGTATCACCGCAAAACATACAATAATACGCCAATGGACGCTTCCAACGAAATAATACTCTATCAGCCAGATGAAACTGTGAAAATAGAAGTTCGTGTAGATGATGAAATGTGGTTGACTCAGCAACAGATGGCAGATTTGTTTGGCAAACAAAGGCAAGCAATCACAAAGCACCTTAAAAATATATATGATAGTGCCGAATTGGATAGGGCTTCAACTAGTTCCATTTTGGAACTACTTCAAAAGGAAGGTTTGCGTATGCATTTGATATAGATGAAATGTTGAAACAATTAAATGAATAAACAATATAATAAACATTAACCGCAACTCAATGATATAACTACTTTTATAATATTAACATTCTGAGCTTTACGCTCTTATTCTCTTTTGTCAAAATCTGGTAAATTTTCACAAGTAGCGAGAATAGGCGAGCGAGAGGTTCACGCTTAAGGGCGTGAGCCGTTTCGTGCTTATTAGCTACAAAGGTTTTACCAGAGCCTGACAAAATGATAAGCAACAAACGAAATGGTTCACGCTTTTTTTATGGACGAAATTAAGGACATACATATAGGTTCGCTGATAAAGGCGAAGATGGAGGTGCAGGGCAGGAAACATTCATGGCTTGCCAAGCAGATAAACTGTTCGCCCAACCACATATATAAGATTTACAACAATCCGAGTATTCACACCGATTTGCTTGTGCGTATAAGCAATGCACTTGGTTATAATTTCTTTGAAGATTTTATCCAAAATAGATAGAGTTTGCTATTGATGTTGGATAAGCCAATGTGTTGAGTATTAAGATTTTTGGGTTAAATTTGTAGCATGTAAAAAAAATAATTATTATGATAAAAATTGGTGCAGACGAACTTATTTTATGGCTTCGAAAAAATGGTAAGGCTATAAATGTTCCCAACGATGAAATTCATGGATTGGGTGTTAAGATTAAAAGAACAATTGAGGAACTAGGTGGTCATCTTGTAGAGGAAAGTTATGAGTGCTACTGGGCTAATGATGATAATGATAAAAACATAGGTCAATATAACTTGCCCCAAACAGCAGCCCAATATCAAATTGAAGAAAAACAGCTTTTCGCATTGTATAACGAATTAAATAAGTGGTAGTATGAAATTTTGGAGTACAATTTTTATTATCTGTTTTTGCATATTAGCAAATGCACAAGATTTTTCCATTACTTTGCCTTCTGGCAACAAACTTGATTGTCGTATTACATCATCAAGTACAGTGTCTGTTGAATGTAAAAAAGCAAAGGGTGCTTTAGTTATTCCTGAGAATGTAAAAGACCAAGGGGATTCCTATACAGTCACAACAATAGATCATGGGGCATTTATGCGTAGCGAAATAACATCAATAACGATTCCCAAAACGGTTACAACAATAAAATCAGGGGCATTTGCTGAGTGCCCAAATATTGAGTCTATAACACTGCCGTCAACAGTAAAATCGCTTGGAGACGAATTTTTGGGTGGATGTACTTTCTCTGATTGTAAAAACTTGAAGACTATTGTTTTGTCTAAAGCAATAAAAGTTATACCATGGAGAACATTTTACGGATGCTCTAATTTGAAAAATATTGTTATCCCTGAAGGTGTTACGAAAATAAATGCTACAGCTTTTAGCAATTGTGCTAGACTTAGGTCTGTAAAATTGCCATTATCATTAGAAGAAATTGATTATAATGATCTTGAGAGTTATCCTTATCCAGCAAAAATTTTCAGTATGTGTCCGTCTCTTGAACAAATAGTCATACCTATCGGAAGTCGCAAGAAATTTGAAAAACTTCTACCTGATTTTGCAGACAAATTGGTTGAAGAATAATATCGTAGAAATAAGTTGTGACAATGCGGGTTGCAACTATCCCTAACAGATACAACCACAAAACATGCGATAATCAAGGACAGCGCAATGCTGTCTTTTTTTTGTCAGCAAATGTTATGACCATAAAATTTACCGCCATAAAATTATGAAAGAACTAAATTTCTCTGTGTCATATATTTGACAAAAATAGTATTAGCATAGCAGGTTTGTCATTGGAAGATATGCAGAGGAAATTTTAGTTTAAATTAGAAATTGACATAGTTGGAAGAATAGATATTTCGTTCTTTTTTATGTTTTGTTGATTTCCTTATTATTCTTATTTTTGCAAAAAAATCCTATTATGGATGCGCAATTAAGGAATACGATAAGCAGTTATTTTGCTACCCAGCCAGTACAGAAGGCATGGTTGTTTGGCTCGTATGCCCGTGGCGAGGAAACAGCCGACAGCGATGTTGACATCTTGGTTGTTTTCGATAAGGATGGCGGTAAAAGCATAAGTCTGCTGAAACATATTAAAATTGCATTGGACTTGGAAGATATTTTAGGCAGAAAGGTCGATTTGATTACAGAAGGAACGTTAATGCCTTTTGCCCAGGAAACCGCCGAAAAGGATAAAATTCTTATTTATGAGAGAACCTGCTAAGGATAAAGGACGTCTTGAACATATAATTGAAAGCATTAACAATATCTTTGAATTTGTTGGAAGCAAAACATCTGCGCAAATAATTGAAGATAAGATGTGCTATTATGCCATTGTGTATCATTTAGTAATTATTGGAGAAGCCGCCAATATGTTGACTGCTGATTTCCGTGAAGCGCACCCGTTAACTCCGTGGCGAGAAATAATAGCAATGCGCAATTTTATTGTTCACGGATATAATATGGTAGATAAAAATGAAGTGGTGTCTGTGATTGAAAATGATTTAGTAATTCTAAAAAACGACATTATCTCATATATTGATGAAATAAATACGGAAAATAGCAATTGATAAAATTTGTTTATATGAAAAAAATACTTTTCCCATTAATCGTTTTGGCTATGGTAGCATTTGTATCGTGCAAGGATTCGGAAAAGAATAGTGGCGCAGTGGTCGCCGAATTCAGGATTCCGCAAAACGACATTGAAAGGACAGTCCGCAGCTTGAAGGAGTTCTGCAACGGACAGGAGTCGGACCGTATAGAGAAGGGCGTATCTCAGGTTGCCGCCTTGTGGCAGGAGCAGGATGGTTCGCTCGACGACTTCTACGATTTCTGCATGACAAACTTTGTGCTCGACTCGGCAAAGCGCTTCGAGACCTACAAGAAAATTGAGCGTGACCTTGAAATCCTTTACGGCTATGGCAACACAATGACCATCAAGTTGATGGAGCCTCTGCACCTTGATATGGGCGAAGTCGATTTCGTCGATGAGGCTATGGGTGCATATTCAACCACAGCGCATATTGCCGACGACTTGTTCGCCAACAAGATGGCTTTCTACATCGTGCTTAACTTTCCGTCGTACTCGCTTGCCGAGAAGAATGCCCTCTGCGACAAGTGGACGCGTCAGGACTGGGCTTACGCTCGTCTGGGTGACAAGTTTACATCGCGCATCCCGGCCGAATACGAGCAGGCTGCCAATGTCGCAATGACTAACGCCGACAATTATATTTCGAGCTACAACATTTATATGGGAAATCTCGTAGATAACAGCGGTCAGACATTGTTCCCCAAGGACATGAAGCTGATAAGCCACTGGAATCTGCGCGATGAGCTGAAGTCCGACTATTCCGATTCGGAGCACGGACTCGAAAAGCAGCAGATGATTTATGATGTGATGTTGCATATTGTAAATCAGGATATTCCGCAGGACGTAATCAATTCCGACAAGTACCAGTGGAATCCGCGCACAAACAAGCTTTACAAGGATGGGGCAGAGGTTTCAAGTCCTGCCGAACCATTTACCCGTTACGAACATATACTGTACAATTTCAAGGCTTTGTCGGCAATGGATAAGTTCAACTCGGTTTATCCGACTTATATCGAAAGGGCTTTCGACGAGACAATGGAGCTTACGCAGGATGAAGTGGAAAAGTTGTTCATCGATTTTATTTCTGCACCAGAAATTGCACAGGTCGGTCAGTTGGTATCAAAGCGTCTTGGTCGTCCGTTGCAGCCATACGACATCTGGTACAATGGATTTACCGCCCGCAACGATATGAACGAGGCTGAACTCGATCGCATTACACGTCAGCGTTATCCGAATCCGTCGGCATTTGGCCGCGATATTCCACGAATACTTAACGATTTGGGCTGGTCGCGCGAAAAGGCTAACTACATTGCATCGAAAATCAGTGTTGACCCTGCCCGTGGTGCAGGTCACGCATGGGGCAGCGAAATGAAGGGCGATGTGGCTCACCTGCGTACAAGGATTGCAAAGTCTGGTATGGACTACAAGGGCTACAATATTGCTGTTCATGAACTTGGACATTGCGTAGAGCAGACCATAACCCTTTACGACATCGACTACTATATGCTGAAGGGCATTCCGAATACCGCATTTACCGAGGCTGTTGCATTTATGTTCCAAGGTCGCGACTTGAAGTTGCTCGGCCAGGCAAAGGGCGACGCTTCGGAGGAAAAGGAAGCAATGGCGGCATTGGAAAACTGCTGGTCGGCATACGAGATTATGGGTGTTTCACTTGTTGACCTGTACACTTGGCGCTGGATGTACGAAAATCAGGATGCCAATGCTCAGGAACTCCGCGATGCAGTGGTTTCCATTGCCAAGGATGTGTGGAACAAGTATTATGCACCAGTTTTCGGTGTGAAGGATTCTCCGATACTCGCAATCTACTCGCACATGATTGATTCTCCGCTTTATTTGGCGAATTATCCTATAGGACATCTTATTGACTATCAGATAGAAACCTATATGGCCGACAAGCCGTTCTCGGAAGAACTTACAAGAATGCTTCTGCAAGGTTCCATCACTCCGCAGGCTTGGATGAAGGGCGCTGTCGGAAGTGAAATCTCTGGCGAACCGACATTGGCAGGAGTAAGGAAGGCTTTGAACATCGTAAAGTAAGAAGTAAAATATTTCGATTTGCTAAAGGGTGGCGATTGTGTCACCCTTTTTTTGTTGTGTTATGAAAAAAATCTTGATAGTGTATTGTGTTGATTAGTACTCTCGTATCCGTGTATAACCGACAAGAAACGACTAATAAACGAAAGTAAACGCTTAAAAACCGACTCGTATTTCCGAATCACTCGACTTTTGCATCGGATTTCACAACGAGGTCAGCACAAAATGTTTAACGTTTAAAATTTTACGATTATGAATTTAAGAAATCGCGTACAACTGATTGGAAATCTAGGTTCGGAACCGCAGATCAGGGAATTTGGAAATGGTAGGAAACTCGCACGCTTCTCGCTCGCAACTACCGATGTTTATAAAAAAGAAGGTAAATATGTGCGTGACACGCAATGGCACAGTGTTACGGCATGGAATCGCATTGCAGAAGTTTTGCAAGACCGCGAAGTTTCCACGGGCAGTGAAATAATAGTAATAGGTAGCGTGGTAAGCACCAAGTTTACCGACCGCGAAGGCCGTGAGCGCAAGGTTTCGGAGATTGTTGCCGACAGCATAATGATAAGGAGGTTGAAACGTGCAGATGCAAAGGTAGAGAAGAATATTGCATAAATTCTGGCGTTTGAATTATGGCACTCATCGACGATAGGATAGCGCAGTTCCGAGCGGAGGTTGGCGAGAGGGGACTCACAAAAAAGTATCAGTCCTATTGATAATAAACTTGTGAGTCTAAAAATAATCATTTAACTTTGCAAAATTCAAAATTGATACTATTAACGAAAATAAAACATCGCGATGAATACCAGCAAAATAGGTCTTAACTTCGAAGAAGTTGAATACGCAAGAGGAAAAGCAAGAGAAATTGCAAACCAAGTACAGGATTTCGTTGAAAACTATACCACAGTAGCAGTAGAAAGGACTTTGTGCCGTCTGCTCGGAATTGACGGCATCGACAGCAACGATGTTCCTCTACCAAATGTAGTAGTAGAAGAGCTTAAGTCGAAAGGTGTTTTGAACCAGGGCGTTATGTTCTATGTTGGTAACGCAATGGTTGAAACAAAATTGTCGGCACAGGAAATTGCAGAGCAGATTTCCGCTGGCAAACTCGACATTTCAAAGCTTCCGATTCACCCGATGGATGAAATCAAGAAAGCACTTGAACCGACAATAAATAAAACTATAGAAAAAATCAGAGGCAACCGCCTGCGCCGCGAAAACTACATTAACACAATCGGCGAAGGAACTAAGCCTTACCTATATATTATTGTAGCAACTGGTAATATCTACGAAGATGTTGTTCAGGCACAGGCTGGTGCTCGTCAGGGCGCCGACATCATCGCCGTGATTAGAACTACAGGACAGAGCCTTCTCGACTATGTTCCATACGGTGCGACAACCGAAGGTTTCGGCGGAACCTTTGCTACCCAGGAAAACTTCCGCATTATGCGTAAAGCACTCGATGAGGTAGGCGAGGAAGTTGGACGCTACATCCGCCTCTGCAACTACTGCTCTGGCTTGTGTATGCCCGAAATCGCAGCAATGGGCGCACTCGAAGGCCTTGACGTTATGCTTAACGATGCCCTCTATGGAATCCTTTTCCGCGACATCAATATGCAGCGTACCCTTATCGACCAGTACTTCTCGAGGATAATCAACGGTTTTGCTGGAGTTATCATCAATACTGGCGAGGACAACTACCTTACCACAGCCGACGCATACGAAGAAGCACACACCGTTCTCGCTTCCGACCTTATCAACGAGCAACTTGCATTGTTGGCTGGTCTTCCCGAAGAACAACAAGGTCTTGGTCACGCATTCGAAATGGACCCGAAACTTGAAAACGGCTTCCTCTACGAACTTGCTCAGGCACAAATGATTCGCGAGATTTTCCCGAAGGCACCACTTAAATATATGCCACCTACAAAGTTTATGACTGGTAACATTTTCCGTGGTCACCTTCAGGATGCACTGTTCAACATAATAGGTATATGGACACACCAAGGCTTGCAACTTCTCGGTATGCCGACCGAAGCAATCCACACACCATTCATGAGCGACCGTTATCTGTCAATCGAAAATGCAAAATATATCTTCAACAATATGAAGAGCATCGGCGAAGAAGTTGAATTCAAGGAAAATGGAATTATTAGGAAGCGTGCAGCCGAGGTTCTCGACAATGCAACAAAGCTCCTAGAACACATGGTTGACGAAGGTCTGTTCACTGCATTGGAAAAAGGTATCTTTGCCAATATCAAGCGTCCGAAGAACGGAGGCAAGGGTCTTGATGGTGTTACCGAAAAGGGAGAAAACTATTTCAACCCGTTCGTAGAACTAATGAAAGGCAAGAAGTAGAACTATAAACTATAATAGAATATTAGTGTAGAGAGGCCACCTTTGTAAATTATATGCATTAAATAGTTTATATTGTACGACTATGAAGATTGTCAAGAAGACGTGGATTGCAATACTTGCATTAGCGACAGCAATAGTGGCGGCATGTACTTCCGCAAAGCACGTCAATGAAGATACGACGGGGGGATCCGCATCTGCTGATGGTGATGGCTTGAACGTAAAAAATAACGATAAAATATCAGCGGACTCGATAAGTGCCCGGCGAGCAGAATTGCAGGCTCGTCTTGAAAAATTGCGTGCTACTATCCGAGATCGAGAGATGTCGTGCGTTTATGGTTCGCCAGAAGTGATACAGTCGTACAGTGCTGATACGCGTGCTATGCGTCATGAGGCAGACTCTCTACAGAAAGTCCTTCTGGATATGCTCGAATCGGAAAAGGATTCTCTTTATAAACGCTTGAAGTCGATAGATGAGACTGTTAATGGAAGGTCAGGAGAAAAGGTCTATGGACCACCAGAGATGATAAATAAATATAATGCACGTAATAAGGATTTACGAGAAAAGCATGATTCACTACAAAATGAGATAGACAAAATCGACAGGGAAATTTACAATATTAAGAATAACAACAGGCAATAGTGTCGGAATTTTCTCTTTATAAGCGCCTTTCTCTCGAACTAAATCGTGCTGTGCTTTCGCTCCGATCAGACGAGCATCATTTGCACCAGCTTTTTTGGGAATGTACATTGCGTTGTAACCTCAACTGCCGTCATTGCGGAAGCGATTGCCGTATGGTTTCTCAGCAACAGGATATGCCACTATCCGATTTTGTGAATGTTCTAGATGATATATGTGTCAATGTATCCCCAAGCGATATAATGGTAATTACCACTGGCGGCGAACCACTATTACGATCCGACATTGCAGAATGTGGGCGAGCCATTACAAAACGCGGATTTATATGGGGAATGGTGACCAATGGTATGTTGCTGACCAATGCTAGACTAAACGAGCTTGTGCATAACGGATTGCGTTCGTTATCAATAAGTCTTGATGGTTTTGCCGACGATCATAACTGGATGCGTGGGCATTCTGATAGTTTTGAGAATGCTATGCGAGCCATTGATGCTTTGAAGGGAACAGATGGACTTGTGTGGGATATTATCACTTGTGTAAACAAGCGCACGATAAAATATTTGCCTGAGTTTCGTGACTTTTTGATAAATAATAGCATTTATAAATGGCGCCTTTTCAGCGTGTTTCCATCGGGGAGGGCTGCCAACGACATGGATTTGCGTTTAAGTAACGAAGAATTTGTTTACATGATGGACTTCATAAAACAAACAAGGTTGGAAGGCAAAATAGATGCAAGTTATGCATGTGATGGTTTCCTTGGTCGGTATGAAGGGGAAGTTAGACGTAAGTATTTTAATTGCAGTTCTGGTGTTAATGTTGCTTCTATACGTGTTGACGGCGCAATTTCTGGTTGTTTGAGTGTACGCAGCAACTATAATCAAGGTAATATTTACACCGATTCATTTTGGGATGTATGGGAAAACCGTTTCCAAAAGTTTCGCAATCGCAAATGGATGCATACGGATGTTTGTAAGTCATGTGGGGTATGGCGTTACTGTCATGGAAATGGGATGCATTTGCGCGATGAGAAAGGAAATTTGCAAATGTGTCAATATCAAATGATAAAGGCGGCATCATATTGATACACTAATCATTTGTATTTTTACTGCATCCTTTCCATAAGGTCCATGATGTCCGACTCCATGGATTCCGTTCTCGGTTGTTCAAGGAATCTGCAAAGTTCCTCGCCTCTCTTGTAGAAGACAATTGCAGGAAGGAATTGGACATAATAATCATCTACGTTGAGAACATCTACCGTGATTTTGCTGTCGAGGCAGATGAATGTCACAGGAATATCCTTGAAATAGACGAGGTCGAAAATTTTGCAGAAACGCGGAACTTCGCGCCTTGAATTGCTTTCCCAAGTTCCCATGAAAACCTGTACACTGTCGAATTTTTCGGGAAGTTCAAAGTTGAAGGTTTCGGTTCTTACCGTATATGATTCGTATTCGGCCTTGAACCAGCCGTCACCATGATTTTCGAGCGCTTCGCGGGTGCAATAGCCGTATAGTATGTCGGTGCCAGTCTTTTCATCGTGTATTGTTCTGTTAAGTTGCGAAAATGCTGATAATGAACAAGTAACAATTATTAATGCAACTAGTAATACTTTTTTTTCCATAGTCTTATCTGTTAAATTTCAGTTTCATTGACGATTTGTTCTCTTCAATAATCTTGCCGTTATCAAAGGCTATTTTTCCATTTACAAATGTAGTTGTTATTCTTGAGTTGAATATGTAGCCTTCGAGTGGCGACCATTTGCACTTGTAAAGTATATTGTCTTGTGTAACAGTATAATTTGTATTTAAGTCAACCAGTACTAGGTCGGCGAAATATCCTTTCCTTATGAATCCGCGGCGGTCAATTTTGTATAGACGAGCAGGATTGTGGCTCATCCATTTTACAATGTCTTCAATTTCGAAATAACCGCGCTGTGCGAGTTCTATCATCACTTGCAGCGAGTGCTGTACCATCGGGGCACCCGACGGACATTTTGTATAAGGCGCGCATTTTTCTTCCCAGGTGTGTGGCGCGTGGTCGGTGGCAACGACATCAATCTTGCCGTCCTTCAATGCTTGGATAAGTGCAAGGCGGTCAGATTCGTATTTTACGGCGGGATTCCACTTTATTCGTGCACCGAGTTTCTTGTAGTCTTCGCTGTTGAAGAACAAATGGTGGACGCAGACTTCGGCGGTTATTTTCTTGTCTTCCAGTGGCTTGTCAGACAATAGTGCAAGTTCCTTTTCGGTGCTGATGTGGAAAATATGTAGGTGTGCGCCAGTGCGTTTCGCTATTTCTGCGGCTTCGCTGCTTGATTTGTAGCAGGCTTCGGCGTTGCGGATTTCACAGTGTTTCTCAATTGGAATGTTATCACCATAAATTTCCTTCATTCTGCTTAGGTTCTCGGCAATTATGCCGTCGTCTTCGCAGTGTGCAGCGATGAGGGTAGGGGATACCTGCATTATTTTTTCAATGGCGTTCTTGTCCTTGACAATCAGGTTGCCTGTAGATGAGCCGAGGAAAAGTTTTACGCCAGCAATTTCTGTCGTGTCAATATTTGCAATGTCGTCGGTATTTTCTTCTGTGGCACCGATGAAGAACGAGTAGTTTGCCATCGAATTTTCGGCTGCAATGTTGAATTTTTCGTTAAGTAGGTCGGCGTTCGTGGTCGGAGGATTTGTGTTTGGCATTTCCATATACGATGTTACACCTCCAGCGACAGCTGCGCGCGATTCTGAATGTATGTCGGCCTTGTGTGTGGCGCCTGGCTGGCGGAAATGCACTTGGTCGTCGATAACACCTGGCAGAAGGTAAAGTCCCTCGGCATCAATGGTTTTGTCGTATTTTTCTTTGGCGAGACCAGATGGAAGGATTTCTTCAATATATTCGTTGTTTAGTACCACATCAAGTTTTTCTCTGTGGCCTTCGTTTACAACTGTTGCGTTCTTTATGAGTGTTTTCATTGCAAATTTTTTCTATTGGCAAAGGTATCATTTTAAAGTATTAGCACAAAAAAATAAATTTCTTTCTTGTCTGTGCGAAAAATGTATTACTTTTGCGCTCGGGTAAGTCTTATACGACCAGCTCCCTCTGAATCCTCCAGGTTCGGAAGAAAGCAAAGGTAGGAGGTTGTAGCGGTGCGATATAAGTAGCTTACCCTTTTTTTGTTGGGTTGTGCTGTGAAGTGACTTTTTTGGGGACAGCCGACATATCGGGTGGAGCTAAGCGATAAGAATATCCTATCAAACATAACGGAGAACGATAATCTGTTTTTACATTCCGCTCTAGCCGCGGAGGCTTTTACTTTTTTGACAACAAAAAAGTAAACAAAAAAACATGTCCGCTGAGTCTGCTTCGCTAAAAATCGGCTACACTTCGCTAAAAGTCAGAAACTTACCGTATGTGATGGTTGCGTTTTAGACGCGAACCATCACAACGGTTTCAAACAGACTGATTTTTTACGCTCCGTTCCACCGATTTTCTTAACGCTTACCAGCCAAGGCGGCAATCAAGGTATGCTCACTTCGTGTCGCGAGCTAAAGGTTCGCCAAAGGCGATGGATAAAAAACGAAATCTGTCTTCGTGAGATTCCGTTTTTTGTATCGACAATATGAATCTCCACTCACTTTTTTCGCAGTTCCCTTTTTTTGTGTGTAAGAGATGGTTGTTGAGGGCAATGCACAAAGTTTACAATGGATTAAATTGCAGACTTATCTAAAATGGCAAAAATCTTCCCGTCCTTTTGCAATACTCTTTGTACTCTTCGCCAAAGTCTCTGCGGAGACGTTTCTCCTCGGTACGTACCTGCACAAGCATAATGACGATAACACCGGCAAAGACCACCAGCGACTGCCACGTCCATAGCCACACGCATACGCCAGCATAATAGATGAAACTGCCAGTAAGCATAGGATTGCGACTAAGACGATAAGGACCGGTCGTCATCAGGTGCTGCGTGCGCGGTGCAACTTCGTGTCCGAAGGCATCCAATGGATTCCCGTCACCCTTGCGCTTCATATACACAATCGACCACACGCTAAGCGATATGCCAATTACGGCAAGTACAATAGCGACAATCATTTTTGCAATACTTGTATCAAGAGGGTAGGGCATAAGCGAAGCAAACCACATTATGGCAGGAACTAAAAGCACAAACATCAGTCCACCAAGCACATAACCTAATATTTCTCTTGTCGTTTTCATATCCGTCCGATTCTAAAACTTAGATACACAATAGTAGCAAAAGTAGTCAAATTTATGGTCGCAACAAAAAATATTCAATTGGTTTCATGCAAAATGAGTGAGTTTCAAATAAAATTCCTATCTTCGCAAGTTAATTTAAACATATCAAACAGATGAACGAAAACAAGAAAGCCATCCTCATGATACTCGACGGATGGGGAATCGGAAAGCACGACAAGGCAGACGTAATTGACTCGGCAAACACAATAAACTATCACAATTTTCTAAAGCAGTATCCTCACTCGCAACTACTTGCCTGCGGTGAGAATGTCGGTCTGCCCGATGGACAGATGGGTAATTCAGAAGTTGGTCACCTCAACATTGGCGCCGGACGCATCGTATATCAGGACTACGGTCGCATCAACAACGCCATCGCAAGCGGCGACTTTTTCAAGAACGAAAAACTCAACGCAGCCTTCGACTATGCCCTGAAGAACGGCAAGCAGGTACATCTGCTCGGACTTGTATCGAATGGTGGCGTACACTCGTCGGACAAGCACCTCGAAGCACTTATAAAGATGTCGGATATGAAAGGTTGCAAGCAGACTTTCGTCCACGCCCTCACCGATGGTCGCGACACAGACCCCAAGAGTGGAATCGGTTTTGTAAAGGGAATTGTCGATTATATGTCGGAAACAAAGTCGGCAGTAAAACTGGCATCGCTAGTTGGTCGTTACTACACTATGGACCGTGACAAGCGCTGGAACCGCATAAAACTCGGCTACGACCTGATGGTCAGTGGTATAGGCGAAAAATCTACCGACATACTTGCCTCAATGCAGAAGTCGTATGAAGAAGGCATTACCGACGAATTTATAAAGCCTATAGTGATGGTTGACGGCAACGGTAATCCGCTCACGACAATCCAGCCAGACGATGTTGTCATCTGCTTCAATTTCCGCACCGACAGGCTCCGCCAGATAACCACTGCCCTCACCCAGCAGGAATTCCCAGAGGAAGGAATGCACACCATTCCGCTCAAGTACTACACAATGACCTGCTACGACGAGAATTTCAAGGGCGTGAATGTTATCTACGGCAAGGAATATCCGCAAAACACTCTCGGCGAGATAGTTTCGCGCAACAAACTGAAGCAACTGCGCATAGCCGAAACCGAAAAGTACGCACATGTAACTTTCTTCTTCAATGGTGGCCGCGAAACTGAATTTGACGGGGAAAAGCGCATACTCATCCCCTCGCCAAAAGTTGCCACCTACGACCTGCAGCCCGAAATGAGCGCATTCATCGTCAAGGACAACCTTGTTGCCGAAATCAACAAGAACGAGCACAACCTCATTGTCGTCAACTTTGCAAACGGCGACATGGTCGGACACACGGGCGTATACAAGGCAATCTGGGAAGCCGTCGAAGATGTCGACAAGTGCATAGGCGAAGTGGTTGCCGCCGCCCGCAACAACGGCTACGATGTCATCATCATCGCCGACCACGGCAACGCCGACAACGCCGTCAATCCAGATGGTTCGCCCAACACCGCCCACTCGCTCAACCCAGTCCCCTGCATTGCCATTTCCGACAAGGTCAAATCCTTGAACAACGGCATCTTAGCCGATGTTGCCCCAACAATTCTTAAACTCATGGGCATAGAACAGCCTAAGGAAATGACAGGAAAGGCATTGTATTAAGACAGAAAAAACATAGATAATAGAATTCTTGCGACAGTGTCGCAAACATTACTACAAATTAGGGGAAATTTTCCAAAAGTTTCCCCTAATTTCTCATTTCCGTGCAATAGATATTTTGTAATATTGCAATTTCGTTAGTGCTATAGAAAAATAAATTGGATATGGATAAAGAAAATAATATTAAGACCTCTGCGACAAAGGTGATTGTAGATGACATTAAACAAATCATCAACAATGGTCGCGCCTCGGCATACTCTGCAGTCAACTCTGCAATGATTGCAACATACTGGAATATAGGTCGTCGCATTGTGGAAGAAGAACAACACGGAAACGAACGAGCAGAATATGGCACAAACTTAATCAATATACTTGCCAACGAATTGACAAAAGAATATGGCAACGGCTTTTCAGCCCGCTATTTGCGCGCATTCCGTCAGTTCTATTTGGTGGTTCCTAATTTTGAGATTTGGAAATCGCGATTTCCAAATCTTCTATGGACTCATGTGTTCCGTACTTTACGCATTGGTGACGAAACAGCAATACGTTGGTATCTTGAGACCGCATCTCGGGAAATGTGGAGCGTAAGAACCTTGGAAAGAAATATCAACACGCAATACTATGAGCGTCATTTTAAACAACCAAAACTTCCTTCTGAGCAAAAAGACAAGGATGTTTGCTCCAACGAACTGATAAAGAGTCCTGTCATTGCCGAATTCCTTGGACTGAAACAGGATGTACATTATTCGGAATCGGAACTGGAATCTGCAATCATAGAACATTTGCAAGACTTTATTATGGAAATGGGACGCGGATTTGCATTTATTAAGCGGCAACAATTGATAAGAACTGATGCTCAGGACTATTTCATCGACTTGGTGTTCTATAATGTAGTATTGAAATGCTATGTGCTTATAGATTTGAAAGTCGGCAAGATCACACATCAAGATGTTGGTCAGATGGATATGTATGTCCGTATGTACGACGAACTGAAAAGAACAGAAGGTGACAATCCTACAATTGGCATTGTCCTGTGTTCCGAAACAGATGCCGACATCGCACGATATTCCATATTGAAAGGCAACGAACAGATTTTCGCGACAAAATATAAGTTGTATTTACCGACAGAAGAACAATTGCGCAAAGAGATTGAAACTCAAAAGGAATTGTTCTTGCTACAACACAAATAACTATCCTATAAGTATTTGGCTGGCAATCAAATTATCACGAGCACATTATCCGCGACCAGAATGAAATGAACCGCATTGCAGACTACATATACGAAAATCCACAAAAATGGACTGAAAAATTTGCAACCGACCACAGTAAGAACAATCTATTATTAAAAGCATACCCCAATATATCGCTTGCAGTAAATCCCTCAAATCTTCAAATCCAGAAACGGCACCAGCCACAGAAACCTAGAAACGTGAAACAAGAAACACTGAAACGGCGCAACCCCAAAAAATCGTAAATCGTACTTCGTAAATCGTAAATAATCTTTATATTTGTCCTGTGAATTTTAACATATTGTATAACCAAAATTTTAACAACGAAACAGAGATAACGAACTCGTAATTATTTGAAATTAAAATAAAAAAGCGTTTTTGCTTTTGTTCTTAATCGTAAATTCTGGAAAAATTTAACGCCACAAGAGAAAGCGAAAATGCTCGCGGTTTATCCGTGGGCTTTTTCTTATTTGTGGCACAGGTATTCCAGAAACCTACGATTAGATAAGAGTTAAACGAAGCCCACTTTTTTATTTGTGTTTATAAAAAACTGCCGTTTGTGGGCTTGCGGCAAAGAAAAATTAAACATTTATAACATGAATAAGAAAGTTTACTTAGCCTACTTTGATATTTTGGGTTTTAAAAGTTATGTGCAAAATCATAGTTTAGATGAATTGATAAATAAGATGAAGGCATTTTATAGAGAAAGCCAATCATCAATGTCAGAACGCAACAGACTATGTTCGGATGATTTTGGAAGAATCGAACCAGATCCGACTACTTTTAGGGTAAAAGCCTTGCATATTTCGGATAGTTTGATATATTGGACAGAATGTGACAGCATTGAAGATTTCGAAAATATCCTAGATGCAAGTAGGATGTTGATTATGAATACTTGTACAACACGGCTTTTGTTAAGAGGTTGCATAACTTATGGAGATTTGTATTTTAATCCTGACATTGTTCGTGAAAATAAAAATGAATTTAACCAGTTCGCAATGTTTGGGAATAGCATTGTCAATGCATACACTAAGGCAGAAAAACTAAAAATCGTCGGATGTATAATAGATAACTATGCAATTGGGCGAGTTAATGAGATAAATGGCTACAATGGAATAAATGCTTTTATAAAAGCAGGAAAAGTTGTTTATAGGAGTATTCCGCAAAAAGGAGAAAATGGCGTTTGTGTTAAACCAGAATGTATTATCAAACCCTTTTGTGCAGATTCTTCCATCACAGAATTAGAATTTTATAATAGGAGTATGGATTTGGAAGGTGCGTTTAAAGAAATGAGTAATTGCAATAAAGGAACATCAATTGAAGTCCTTCCTGAAGATGTAAAGCAAAAACTCAACAATACCATTGATTTTTATCGCAGTTTTCTTAATCCAGATAAATCATGTTCAAAATAAATTTACAATTATGAAGAAGTTTTTATTAATCATTGCTTTGCTAATTAGCGCAAGCGCGCTTTGGGCTTACGATTTTTCTGCTGTGTGCGGTAGCGGACAAACCCTATACTACAATATCACATCTTCCATTTCACCTTATACGGTGGAAGTAACTAAAGAAAACGCATCATCGCCTTATTATAATACATTTCCCACAGGCAGCCTTACAATCCCATCGGCTGTAACATACAATGGTAATACATATAATGTCACAAGCATTGGAGGTTATGCGTTTAAAGAATGCAGTGGTCTGACATCGGTTACAATCCCCAATTCTGTTACGAGCATTGGCATTTGTGCATTTGATGGTTGCAGTGGTTTGACATCGGTTACAATCCCCAATTCCGTAAAAGAAATTTTACGTCTAGCATTTTATAATAGCGGCTTAACTTCAATTAATATTCCAAGTTCTGTTACATACATTGGTGATGGTGCATTTAAAAATACTAGATGGTTCAATAATCGGCCTAATGGAATATTGTATTCGAGTGACTGGTGTCTTGGATATAAAGGAGACGAACCGACTGGAGCATTAGTTATAAATGAAGGGACAAAAGGGATTATCGCTAAGGCATTTTATAATTGTACTGGAATTACATCTGTAGTAATACCCAATTCTGTCACTAGCATTGGCGAATATGCTTTTCGGGGCTGTAGTATATCAGAACCTGTTTACAATGATAATTGTTTTGCATATTTTCCATGCGGATATGCAACAGAATACACAATTCCCGATGGAATTAGACAAATTTCAGGAGCAGCTTTTTATAATTGTTCAGACATAATATCTGTAACAATGCCAAATTCTGTAACAAGCATTGACATGTATGCATTTCGGGGATGCACAGGATTAACATCTGTAACCCTGCCAGATTCGCTAGCGAAGATAGGTTTGCATGCATTTATAAATTGCAGCGGACTGACTTCAGTTACAATTGGCAATTTAGTAGAAAGCATTGGCGAAAGCGCATTTGGTCATTGTGATAATTTAGAGGCAGTCTATTATACAGGTACTATTACACAATGGTGCGAGATAACATTTGATGATAACGATGCAAATCCTCTTTACTATGCGCATAACTTATACATCAACAATAATATTGTTGACGATTTAGTTATTCCTGAGGCGATAACCAAAATTAAACCGTACTCATTTTGGGGGGCTTCGTGCCTGACATCTGTTTCTATTCATAATTCAGTTACAAACATTAGCAATACAGCATTTGTGAATTGCAGTGGAGTTGAAACTATAGTTGTTGAATCGGGAAATACCACTTACGATTCGCGAGATGATTGCAATGCTATAATTGAAACTGCGACAAACATACTTGTCGCCGGTTGTATGAATACGATAATCCCCAATTCTGTGGCGGAAATTGGCGAACGGGCATTTTATGGTTGCAGCGGACTGACATCGGTTACAATTCCTAATTTGGTGACAAGCATTGGAGGTCATGCATTTCGTGATTGCAGTGGACTGACATCGGTTACAATCCCCAATTCTGTTACAAACATCGAAAAATATACATTTTATGGTTGCAGTGGATTGATTGCAGTTACAATTCCTAATTCAGTTACAGCCATTGGCAGTCTAGCATTTTATGGTTGCAGCGGACTGACATCAGTTACTATTGGTAATTCTATTGAAGATATTGGGAATGAAGCATTTAATAATTGCAACGGACTTACAGACATATATGCCAATCCTACAACACCGCCATACCAACAAGCTGTTGGCAGTCCATTTTTTACCAATTATGATGCTACATTGTGGGTGCCATGTGGGTCGGTGGCTGCATATAGTGTGGCTGATGTTTGGAACAATTTCAGCGATGTTCGAGAACGCCTTGCGTATGAATTGAATGTATCAAGTGCCAATTCACAACAAGGAACGACAAGCATAACACAGCAACCTTCTTGTATAAACAATACTGCCATAATTTCAGCAATTCCAGCCGAACATTACCATTTTGTTTCTTGGAACGATGGAAACACCCAAAATCCACGCACAATTACCATAGAAAGCGACACGATATTTACCGCAACATTTGCAATCGACCAGTTTACAATAACGGTTGTTTCTGCAAATGAAACTATGGGAACGGTCAGCGGAAGCGGAACTTTCGACTACGGAACTGAAACACAAATTTCTGCAACACCAACAGAACATTACCACTTTATTTCGTGGAATGATGGCAATACCGAAAATCCGCGCACGATTACTGTAGAAAGCGACACCACATTTACCGCAACTTTCGCCATCGACCAGCACATAATTACAGTTGTTTCCGAAAATCCAGAAATGGGAACCGTACTGGGTGGTGGAACTTACGGTTATGGTGCAGAAATTCAGATTTCGGCAATCGCTAACGAACATTACCATTTCGTGCAATGGACTGATGGAAATACAACTAATCCTCGCACAATTACGGTTACTATCGATACGACCTATACTGCTACTTTCACCGAGGATGTCACCAACTACACAATTACGGCTGTATCAGCCAATCCAAGCCAAGGTATTGTAACTGGTGGCGGAACATATCCCGAAGGTACGGTTGTAACGCTCACAGCCACAGCAAACGAGGGTTACCAGTTCCTGCAGTGGAGCGACAGCAATACCGAGAATCCGCGCCAGATAACCGTCACAGAAGATGCCGTATATGTGGCTTCGTTTACCGAAACTATTGCAACCTACACGATTACGGTTATTTCTGCTAATCCAAACCATGGCACAGTCGATGGTGGTGGAACATACCAAGAAGGCGCAGTCGCAACCCTTACCGCAACCGCCAACGATGGCTACCGCTTCCT
>Ga0310696_10002855_pt1 | contig 22260 bp, 21 predicted proteins | sample AusTroGonzalo_MG_4_FD_203885 | JGI IMG/M metagenome (GOLD analysis project Ga0310696, IMG submission 203885) | Bovine rumen microbial communities from tropical cattle in Woodstock, Queensland, Australia - Gonzalo_02 (v2) (version 2) | ecosystem: Host-associated > Mammals > Digestive system >...
AGTGCTCGGGTGGCGGAATGGCAGACGCGCTAGCTTGAGGTGCTAGTGGGGTATCCCGTGGGAGTTCAAATCTCCCCTCGAGCACCATTTTTTTTGCCCTGACGGGAGACTGCGGCCCCCGCTGCGGCGGCGCCGGACTTTCGCTCCGGCACGGGGTGCATCCCCTCTTTTCGAATCGATTCGACCGAATTCGCTCCTTTTCACCTGAATTCCTTGCGTATTTTTCGCGTTTCGGGCTTGCGGAAAACGTCTCGGGCGTGTATATTATTAGAATAGTTTTTTTCAACCGAAATCCAGAACGCAACCGGGAGTATGTTTCCATGGCCGTTTTCAGACCCTTCCACGCACTTATGCCGCGTCCCGCCGAAGTCGCGCAGGTCGCCGCAGTCCCCTATGATGTCGTCAACACGGAGGAGGCAGCCCGCCTCGCCGACGGCAACCCGCTGACATTCCTCCGCGTCTCCCGCCCCGAGATCGAACTTCCCGCGGGCACGGACATCCATTCCGATGCGGTCTACGACAAGGCGCTCGCGAATTTCAAGCGTCTCTGCGCGGCGGCCCCGCTCGCCCACGATCCCGAGGCAAACCTCTATGTTTACGCGCTCACCATGGACGGGCGCACCCAGATCGGCATCGCCGGCACGGCTTCCGCGGCCGAATACGATTCCGGCGTCATCAAGAAACACGAGACGACACGCCGCGACAAGGAGGACGACCGCGCCCGCCACGTCATGACGCTCCGTTCGCAGACCGGCCCGGTCTTCCTGACCTACCGCGAAGTCCCGGCCATCGACGCCCTCGTTGACGATATCATCAGGGAGGAGCCGTTCTTCTCGTTCACGGCCGCCGACGGCATCAAGCACGAGCTCTGGAAGGCCGGAGCCAGAAGCGTCGCGCTGTCGCGTCTCTTCGCAGACGCCGTACCCTGCTTCTACATCGCCGACGGCCATCATCGCGCCGCCTCCGCCGCACGCGCCGCGAGGACCTGCCGCACCGCGAACCCGGCCCATACCGGCAACGAGGAATACAACTACTTCCTTGCCGTAGCGTTCCCCTCCAGCCAGCTCCGCATCCTGCCGTACAACCGCGCGGTCAAGGACCTGAACGGCCTTTCCGAAGCGGACTTCCTCTCGAAACTCGCTTCCGCCGGATTCGACGTGGCGGAAACGGACACGAAGTCGCCCGACCGCTCCGGCACGTTCCGCATGCTCCTCGGCGGCAAATGGTACGCCCTTACCCCGAAATTCACGTTCGACGGCCTCTCCGTGACCGAATGCCTCGACGTCAGCATCCTCCAGGACCGCGTGCTCGGCCCCATCCTCGGCATCGACGACCCGCGCACCAATGCCCGCATCGACTTCATCGGCGGCATCCGCGGCACCGGCGAACTCGAACGCCTCTGCAACGAGGGCCGCGCCGCCGTCTGCTTCTCCATGTACCCGACCACGCTCGACCAGCTCATGGCAATCGCCGACGCCGGGTCCATCATGCCCCCGAAATCCACGTGGTTCGAGCCGAAGCTCCGCGACGGCCTCGTCTCCCACGATTTCTGATCCTGGAAAAGCATCATGAAGACTGCTGTCATCATCCCCGCCCGCATGGGCTCCATGCGATTCCCCGGCAAGGTCCTCGCGGACCTCGGCGGGAAACCCGTCATCCGGCACGTCTGGGAAAATGCAATGCGCTCGAAAGCCGATTCCGTGACCATCGCCGCCGACGATCCCCGCGTGGAACAGGCCGTGAAGGCATTCGGCGGGCATGTCGTCATGACGAAACCGTCGCATCCGTCCGGGTCCGACCGCGTCTGGGAAGCCGCTCAATCCGGCGACGCCGAACTCATCGTGAACGTTCAGGGCGACGAACCTTTCCTTCCGCACGAGGTCATCGACGATCTGATCGACGCCATGCACGGACCGGACGCCCCCGCCATGGGCACCGTGGTCCTGCCCTGCTCCCGCGCCGACATCGCCGCGAATCCGAACCTCCCGAAAGTCGTCCTCACATCCGACGACTACGCGCTGTATTTCAGCCGATCCATGATCCCGTATCTGCGGGAAGGCGGCGAGGAAACGGAAGTCTACCGTCACTGGGGCATCTACGCCTACCGCCGGGAGACGCTCGCGAAGTTCGTCTCGCTGCCGGAAGGCCGTCTGGAACGCTGCGAAAAACTCGAGCAGCTCCGCGCGCTCGAAAACGGCATCCGCATCAAAGTCATCAGGACGTCGTTCGACTCCATCGGCATCGACACGCCGGACGATCTGGTCCGCGCACAGGAATTTCTCGCGAGGAAGTCAAAAAACATTTGATTTTTCCCGTATTTGGAGTATCGTATTAAAAACTGAATTTTTCCGCCGGATCAGGACGCATGCACATGACATTCTCTCCCGTCAAAACTTCGAACAGGACCATCGGATGCGGCACGCTCGCCGTGTTCGCCGGCCCCTGCGTCGCGGAATCACGCGAGCTGTGTTTCCGCGTGGCGGAGCGCATGGCGGACGTCTGCGGGAAACTCGGCGTCCAGTACATCTTCAAGGCGTCGTTCGACAAAGCAAACCGCAGTTCCGGCGAGTCGTTCCGCGGGCCCGGCATCGACGCCGGACTGGCCATGCTGGACGCCGTCAAATCGGAATTCGGCCTTCCTGTCGTTACTGACGTCCACGAATCCGCACAGGCCGTGCAAGTGGCCGAAGTCGCGGACTTTCTCCAGATACCGGCTTTCCTCTGCCGTCAGACCGACCTCCTCGTCGCATGCGCGGCCACAGGTCGCCCGGTGAACGTCAAGAAAGGGCAGTTTCTGGCCCCCGAGGACATGGCGGGCGTGATCGGCAAGCTCCGGGCCGCGGGCTGTTCGAACATCCTGCTTACGGAACGCGGCACCACGTTCGGCTACCACAACCTCGTGGTCGACATGCGTTCTCTGGCGGCGATGCGCGCGCTCGGCGTGCCGGTCGTCTTCGACACGACGCACTCTGTACAGCTTCCCGGCGGACTCGGCAAGGCGTCCGGCGGGCAGAGGCAATACGTGCCGTATCTGGCACGGGCGGCAGCCGCGGTCGGCATCGACGCGCTGTTCCTGGAAGTCCATCCCGACCCGGACCACGCGCTTTCCGACGGGCCGAATTCTCTGGATTTCGAGGCCGCAGCACAAACCATCGAACAAGTCAAGGCGATCTATGAGCTTACCGGACAATATCTCTGAAATCAAAGCCATCGTGCTCGACGTCGACGGCGTCCTCACGGACGGCCGCATCGGCTACGGTTGCGGCAGCCCGCGCGAGATCAAGTTCTTCGACGTCCGGGACGGCCAGGGCATCCGTCTGGCCATGCGGGCGGGGCTGCTCGTCGGAATCCTTTCCGGCCGCAAGAGCCAGGCCAACCGGACACGCGCCGGCGAGCTCGGGCTCTCGTTCCTCTACGAAGGCTGCCTCGACAAACTCTCCGGCTGGGAAAAACTCCTTGCCGAACAGGGCCTGAAACCGTCCGAATGCATGTACATCGGCGACGACGTCGTAGACATGCCTCCCATGCGGCGGGCCGGTTTCCCCGTGGCAGTCGCCGACGCGGCGCCCGAACTTGACTCCGTTGCCATCCTCCGCACGAAACACTCCGGCGGACGCGGCGCGGTACGCGAAGCAATCGAAATCCTCCTGAAAGGACAGGGCAAATGGGACTCCGTACTCGAAAAATATATGCTCTGAGCCTGCTGGCGCTCATCCTGACGGAGGTCTTCTGTTCCGGGACGCTCCTCATCCTGCAGGCGCAGGACATCTCCGCCGGCTCCTACACCGTCCTCAAGCGCTACATCTATCCCCGTTTCAGCAATGACGGCGAGATCCAGTATCTGGTGTACGGGGCGACCGCCGTCAACAAAGGCTCTCTGATCTACCTGACCTCCCCGATGATCGACATCGTGGACGGTTCCTACACTTCGATCCGCCAGATCGACACCATCGACGGAAAGGAAGCCTACCCGGTTCCGTACAAGCTCGGTTCCGAGGGAAAAGTCCTCGAACGGTTCTGGAAGAATTCCCATCACAGGCACTCCCAGGCATGGATCTTCGCGGAAAAGGCAACGTTCGACAAGTCGACCAATATCCTGACCAGCGACGAAGCCGCGCATTTCCGCTCCCGCCAGCTCGACGCCGACGGCATCGGTTTCGACGCGTTCAATGATCGCAAGTTCATCCATATTCGTTCAAACGTCCGCGTGGTCCTCCGGCTCAAGGAATCCAAGAGCCTGGCCGTCGAGGAACCCGCGCCTTCCACCACAAATAAAGGAGTCAAACAATGATGTCCCATTTCCGCTCCATTCTGACCGTTTCCGGCGTGATTGCCGCGGCGGCAGCATTTCAGCCGGTTCTCCATGCGCAGGGATTCGGAGGCATGTTCTCCGGTTTTCAGATGAACGGCGTCACGGAAGATGAGGTATCCGCCACCGAGATTACCGCCAGCGCCGCCGACATCGACCTTGAAAACAACATCATCATCCTCATCGGCGACGTCGTCGTCGATGACGGGGCAAACAAGATCACCTGCAACAAGATGACGATCTACCTCGAAGAGGATTCCGCGGATTCGCTCGTCGGCACGGCGGACCAGCCGGTCGAGAAAAAGGTCGAAAATCCTTCGGTCGTGAAAGCCAACGGACAGGACGAGGAGGACGAGGAGGACGACGACAGCCCCAAGAAGAACATCTCCAAAATCATTTGCGAAGGCGATGTCGTGTACAAGAAGCTCGCCAACCCCGACAACCCCAAGGCCCAGGACCAGCTCGCCATGTCCGACCAGGCTGAATACGACGCGATCAAGGAGGAAATCGTCATGACCAGCGACCCCGCCGCGGGCGAAGACCACCGCCCCGTGATGATGCAGGGCTCCAACAAGATGTACGGCGACGAGATCCGGATCATCATCCGGGAAGGCAACCGCATGCGCGTCATCAACCCGAAGGTCTACTACGTGGGCGAATCCTTCCTTTCCGGCGGTTCGAAAACCGGGAGCAAACGCTGATGAGCGACGCAGAAATCGAAAACGCCTCCGGAGCTGAATTCGACGCGCTCCTGACCCCCAGGGAAATGCCGAAGGGGGAAGTCCTCCTCGAAGCAAACGGCCTGGTCAAGGCATATCGCGGCCGCAGGGTCGTAAACGACGTCAGCTTCACCGTGCATTACGGCGAGATCGTCGGGCTCCTCGGTCCGAACGGCGCAGGCAAGACCACCAGCTTCTACATGGTCACCGGACTCATCAAGCCGAACGAAGGCTCTGTCACGTTCAAGGGCGTGGACGTCTCCGGGCTCCCGATGTACCAGCGTGCCAGAATGGGCATGGGCTATCTGGCGCAGGAACCCACCATCTTCCGCAAGCTCTCGGTCGAGGACAACATCCTCGCCATCCTCCAGACACTCGACATCTCCGCGGAGGAACGCCGGGCGCGCCTGAAGGACCTCCTCGCGAAACTCGACCTCACGCACCTCGCCAAGCAGAAGGCCATGACGCTCTCCGGCGGCGAACGCCGTCGCCTTGAGATCACCCGGGCGCTCGTCACGAATCCCGAATTCATCCTGCTCGACGAACCCTTCAGCGGCGTCGACCCGATCGTGGTGCACGACATCCAGGAGATCATCAAACGTCTCCGCGATGCCGGACTCGGCATCCTGATCACCGACCACAACGTCCGCGAGACGCTTTCCTGCGTGGACCACGCCTACCTCATGGCGGACGGCAAAGTCTGCGTCGACGGCACTTCCGACTATCTCATCAACAGCGAAGAAGCCCGCAAGATCTACCTCGGGCCGGCTTTCGTACTCTGAACAGGACACTCATAACACAGGAGGCCGCATGATGACCGAACGCGTTTGCTTCGTTCTTTCCGTCAACGACATCGTGACGGAACGCGCCTTCTACCGCGACATCGTCGGGCTCGGCGAACCCGCCATGAACAGCAACGTCTGGGTCGAGTTCAAGCTCGACGGCGCCTGCTCGTTCTGTCTGGAACAGGCGGCCGCGAACAAAGCGCAGCGTCCGGCGCAGGGCCGCGCCGGTTTTCTGTTCTTCGTCGATTCCCTCGACGAGTTCCGCAAACGCTATCTCGCAGCCCCCTTCTCCGGCATATCCGAAGGCAGCCCCTGCGAACAGACAGGATACCGCGCCGTCCAGTATTCCGACCCCGAAGGAAATCTTTTCCGCGTCACAGACAAACGGCACTGCTGAAAGGAGAAAACGCCCATGAAACACCCGGACTTTTTCCCGATGCGGTCCGCCCTGCCCTGTCTCGCCGCCGTGCTGCTCGGATTCGCCGCGCCGTTGGCCGCACACCCCGCGGGGGAGCATCTTCCCCCCGTCGCGGAAGGCCCCGTCACGATCCTCGCGCCCGACCGGATCAAGGACGCTCCGTTCCTGCCCTCCCCGGAATACAACCCGCTCTATCTGGCCTACAGGGACTTCCTGCACAAGCTTGAGGACAATCACATCACCGTCAAGGTACACTCCCTGACCGCATGCGACAACGGGATCCTGCTGAACACAACAGCCTTGCCGGCGACCGTCCGCTACATTCTGAAACGCAAGGTCTTCGGCGACAAGATCGCCTGGTCCGAATCCGGAACTCCCGAAGATCCGGTTTTCATCCTCACCGTCCCGGACAGCGGATCCTTCCGCATCACGTTCCCCGCGAAAGACTGGCTGCTCTGCACGGAAAACACCCCGCCCGCCCCCGCGGATGACCCCGTCCCGGGGAAGACTCCGTCCGCGGAAAAAACGCCTGCGCCGACCGTCTCCCCTGCGGAACTGCTGAAAGCCGTCCCGGACGACGCCGTCATGGCCGTCGTCTGGCCGGAACCCGGCGCCACGCCGGAGTATCCGCTTCTCGGCGAAGTCAGGAGTCTCTCCCTTCACATCGTCCGCAACGCGTCGGATCCGCGCCCCGTCCACACGAGGATCGTGATGGCCGCGAAAACGATCGAGTCCGCATGGAAAATCCAGAAAGCCTGCCGGGACCGGATCGCGCAGGTCTACGGGGATGCGGCGAAGCTCGGCGAAATCCCGCCCGAGCTCGTGAACGCGTTCACGGTCACACGCAGGGACAATGAAGTCACGATCTTCATCGCCCTGCCCGACGACATGGCAAAGTATGTCTTCACGCAGTTCGCGGCATCGCTTCAGGATGAGATCAGCCGGTTCGCCGTCCCGGACAACTTCAAATAAGCCGGCGCACACGGAACGCGCATAGCTGGCGGGGCGCTTCGGCAGAACGGCTTGCTGCCGGACCGATCGGAGCCGGACATCGCTTCGGCACGACTGGCCGAGAGCCCGATCGGAGCGGGGCGCCGCTCAGTGGAGTGCCTGCCCTCCCATCAGACCGCGGAGCAGCGTTTCCGCCTGTTCATCGCTCATGGGCGCCGGATTGTTCTTCATGCTGTTGCTGCGGCAATTCGCCACGATGAACGGCAGATGCTCTTCGGCGAGGCCGTAAGACTTCAGATTGTCCGGGACCCCCAGTCCGAGACAGAGTTCCCGCATTGCCGCGATGAAAAGCGCGGCGTCCGGACGCGGTTCCTTCGGGAGGAACGCATGTGCCAATGCCGCATAAAGACGGCCGCATGCGTTCATATTGAACTGGAACACAGGCAGCATCAGAATGGCGCAGGAAACGCCGTGCGGGACATGGAGAAGCGAGCCGACCGGATGCGCCAGGCCGTGAACGGCGCCGAGTCCGGCGTGGGCAAACGCCATCCCCGCGAGCATGGAACCTTCCGCCATGTCGACGCGGAACCCGATTCCGGGCTCGGGTTCGTCTCCGGCCGGTTTCCAGGGTTCGTGCGTGATGCTCTTCAGGGCGCCGTAAAGCTTGCATGCGGCGGCCATCGACAGCGCCCGCGTGTAATCCGTCCCTTTGGGCGAAACAAACGCCTCGACGGCTTGGACCAGCGCATCAAGGCCGCTCGCCACTGTCACGCCGTGCGGACAACCCGCGGTCAAATCGGGGTCGACGACAGCCAGATCGGCGATCATGCCCGGATGCCGGATGGATTTTTTGATCATGGTCGCAGGTGACGTCAGCACGGAATTGTTCGTCATTTCCGCCCCTGTCCCGCTCGTGGTAGGCAGTGCGGCAAAAAAAGGACGGTCCGTTACGATCAGTTCGCGGGAACCGTTGAAATACTCCATGCAGGAGCCTTCCAGGCGCGACAGCGCCGCGGCAGCTTTCGCAGTGTCGATCACACTGCCGCCGCCGATCGCGACGACCGCATCGGCACCCCACGCCCGGACAGCTGCGACAGCCGTATCGACCGCGCCCGGCGAAGGTTCTGCCATGGTGTCGGAGAAGATGCGCGTTTCGCGTCCGGACGCGTCCAGGAGAGCCGCGATCGTTTTCGCCTCGGCATCCGCAGCATGACGCCCTGAGATCAGGAGCACGCGCTTCACGGTCCGCGGCAGATGATCCGCCAGAAGCGCGGATTTGCCGCGTCCGAACAGGATGGTGCGCGGGGTATGGATGACAAACGAGGGGAAATCGTGTTCCGGTTCCATGATTCGGCTCATTCCTTTCCGCCGGGTTCGTCCTGTTCCGCGCCCTCGTGAAGAAGGATGCGGACAGCGGCGCGGGCGGCCTCGCGTTCGGCGAGCTTGTGACTGCTTGCCGTGCCGCGGGCTATGGCCTTGTCGCGGATCAGGACCTCGACTTCGTACTGCGGGGCGTGGGCGGGGCCGGTAACGGCCACCACGCGGTATTGCGGGACGCCCTGCGCTTTCTGCTGGGTGTATTCCTGGAGAATGCCCTTCGGATTGATCTCATGGAGACATTCGGCGGGATCGGGATAGTTCTTGAGGAGGATCGGCAGGAAGAGATTCTTCGCGGCCTCCATGCCCTGGTCGAGGTAGATCGCGCCGATCAGCGACTCGAACGCGTCGGAAATCGTGGAATCGCGGTCCTGCCCGTTCAACTCGAGCTCGCCGCGCCCAAGCAGCAGAAACGAGCCGAGCGATATGTCCCGCGCAAACTGGGCGAGCGCATCCTGGTTGACCATGGCGGACCGTATTTTCGTGAGGTCGCCCTCCTGAAGATCCGTGTAACGGCGGTACAGGTAATCGGTCAGGATGATCTGCACCACGGCGTCGCCGAGCAGCTCAAGCCTCTGGTTGTCGTAACCGAGCTGGTGTTCGGCGGCGAACGACTTGTGGGTCATAGCCTCCCTGTAAACGGAGGCATCGCGGAACCCGATGCCGAGAATGCGTTCCAGTTTGACGAAATCGCTCATTTCACCTCGGAAAAGTTGAAGTCGGAAGAAGGGGGCACGGGAATCCGGCGGACGCATGGTCCGGCATCGGATCGGGTCCGCGTCCCCGCCGCGGGGATCACTCCGCCGGTTTGGCTTCCGCGTCCCTGGCGGTCTGGTCCTTCACTTCGCCGAGATACTTCGGCAGATCGATGCCGGCCATGGCGGCGACGTCGTGGATCGGGGGCAGGCTCTGCATCATGCCGCTGAGGAACCCGGCGGTGGAGGACTTGCCGTCGGCGCGCCCGTTGGGGGAATCCCAGACGGTGACCTTGTCGATCTTGATGTTGCTGATGGCCTCGGTCTGGAGCCTGACGATCTCTTCGAGTTTTTCGACGAGGAGCATCTTGGCGGCCGCGTCGGCATTGTCGCCGCAGGACTCTATGATCTTGCGGTAGCCGTCGCCCTTTGCCTTCAGGACTTCGAAATTGCCTTTCGCCTCGGCTTCGTACTTGGCGAAGATCGCGGCGGCCTGGCCTCTGGCCTCGGTCTCGATCTTGGCGGCGACGGCCTCGGCCTCGATGATGCGCTGTTCCTTGTCGATGCGGGCGGCAACGATCGTTTCGGCGCGCTGCTTTTCCTCTTCCATCTTGGCGCGAGCGACCTGAGCCTGCTGTTCCGCCTCGAAGTCGGCCTTGCGGATCATGGCTTCGGCGACGCGTTTCGCGGCTTCGGCAGCCTGATGCGCGGCGGCTTCCTGTTCGGCGCGGACCGCGTTGGACTTGGCGATGTTGATGGCGGAGATATTCTCGCCTTCGATGGCGGTGGCTTCCGCCTGCTTCACGGCGATGCGGCGTTCCTTGTCGGCATTGGCTTCGCCGGCCAGAGCGGCGGCTTCCGCCTGCTTCACGGCCACGCGGCGTTCCTTGTCGGCGTTGGCCTCGCCGGTCTGCGCCTGGGCTTCCGCCTGCTTCACGGCGATGCGGCGTTCCTTGTCGGCGTTGGCCTCGCCGGTCTGCGCCTGGGCTTCCGCCTCGGACACGGCGATGCGCTGCACCTTGCGGGCTTCGGCCTCGCCAATGCCGCCTTTCCGCTCTTCTTCGGCGACGTCGACACGGGCCTTGTTGATGGCTTCCGCCGCGGCGCGTTTGCCGATGGCGTCGATGTAGCCGCTCTCGTCTGTGATGTCGGTGATGTTCACGTTCAGGAGGTGCAGGCCGATCTTGTTCAGTTCGTCTGCCACGTTCTCCTCGACGTTGCGGAGGAACGTTTCGCGGTCGGCGTTGATCTGCTCGATGGTCATGGAGGCGATCACGAGACGCAGCTGACCGAGGATGATGTCCTTGGCCAGGTCGGCGATGGATTCCTGACGCAGACCGAGCAGTCGGTTCGCGGCGTTGCCCATCAGCGATTCGTCCGTGCTGATGCCGACCGTGAACACGCTCGGGACGTTGATGCGGATGTTCTGGCGGCACAGGGCGTTCTGAAGGTTCACATCCAGCTGCATCGGGCGCAGGGAGACGAACCCGTAGTCCTGGATCACCGGCCACACGAATGCCGCGCCGCCGTGGATGCAGCGTCCGGCACGCTGGCCCCCGGTCTTGCCGTAAATGACCATGATCTGGTCCGGCGGACATTTTTTGTAACGGGAAATGAACGTGAGGACCAGGATGAACAGGATGACAAGCAAGGCGGCGATGAGCAACGCAACGCCCTGGACGGATGCAGCTGCGAGAATGGGGTCAAACATCTGCGGAAGCCCTTTCCTTTAGGTTGTTATGTGTGTTGGCATATGTGTTTTTCGCGGAAAATGGAAGCATGCCCGGCCCGGGGAGCCGGACAAATCCGTATCGGGAGTAAAATATAACGCCCCAACGGGGAAATGCAAACCTTAATTCAGTTTTTTAAGGAAAAAACCCGATTCCTCGAAAAAAAAGCCGTCCTCATGTTGAAAAAAACACTTCCATGAACTATATTTTAGAGAAGAACGCCTTTTTTTCACATTCAAATAACCCCATAAGGAACGACTCATGTCTGAAAACCCGAAAGTCCTCATCGAGACCTCGCTCGGAAACATCACCGTCGAGCTCTTCGAGAAGGAAGCCCCCATCACCGTGGCGAATTTCCTCGCCTATGTCGACGACAACTACTACGCCGGGACCATCTTCCACCGCGTCATCAAAGGGTTCATGATCCAGGGCGGCGGCCTCGACGCAAACCTCAAAAACGTCCCCGGCAAGGCCCCGATCAAGAACGAAGCCGGAAACGGCCTTTCGAACAAGGTCGGCACCATCGCCATGGCACGCACCGGCGTCGTCGACAGCGCCACCAGCCAGTTCTTCATCAACACCGCTCCGAACTCCTTCCTCGACCATCAGGACGAGACCCCGCGCGGCTTCGGTTACTGCGTCTTCGGGCAGGTCACGGACGGCATGGACGTGGTCCGTGCAATCGAAGCGGTCCCGACGGGCTCGCAGGGCTTCTACGACGACGTCCCGTCCGCACCGATCACCATCTTCCGGGTCTCCCGGATCGCCGCCGCCAAGTAAGCGGACGCCATCCCGATCAAGTTCAACTGAGGTCAAGTTCAAACTATGGATACCAACCAGATCCTGGTGCTGACCGTGGGAGCCATCCTCGTGAACAACGTGGTGCTCTCGCGCATTCTCGGCATCTGTCCGTTCCTCGGCGTCTCCAAGCGCATCGAAACCGCGCTTGGCATGTCCGGGGCCGTCATCTTCGTCATGACGCTCGCTTCGTTCGTGACCGCGATCTTCAACGAGTTCCTGGTCACGAAGACATTCCACATCAACGGCCAGGAGATCGACCTGTCGTTCACGCGCATCCTGCTCTTCATCGTGGTCATCGCCGCGCTCGTGCAGATCGTCGAGATCCTCCTGAAGAAGTTCAGCCCGTCGCTCTATGTCTCGCTCGGAATCTATCTGCCGCTCATCACGACCAACTGCGCCGTGCTGGGCGCGGCCGAGCTGAACGCCGACGCGTCCCGCGGGCTCATCTCCTCCACCGTGTTCGGGTTCAGCACCGGCGTAGGCTTCGGCCTCGCGCTCCTGCTCTTCGCCAGCATCCGCGAACGCCTCGCTATCGCCCGCATCCCGAAGGCAATGGAAGGCACGGCCATCGCGCTCGTGACCGCCGGCATCCTCGCCATGGCGTTCATGGGCTTCTCCGGCCTGGTCAAGTAAGGGGGGCGCGGCAAAATGCTGATTACGATCCTTGTTTCGGCCGGCGTGGTCGCTGCCGTGGGACTCCTCCTCGGTGCGCTCATCGGCTTCACGGCCAAAAAGTTTGAAGTCCAGACCGACCCGAAGATCGAGGCGGTCCAGGCTCTCCTCCCCGGCGCGAACTGCGGCGGCTGCGGTTATGCCGGCTGCGCCGACTTCGCCGGCGCCATCGTCACGAAGGACGCCGATCCCTCCGGCTGTTCCGCCTGTTCCGACGCCATGCTCGCGAAGATCGCCGAAGTCACCGGAAAGGCCGCCGGCAAAAAAGAGAAGATGACCGCTGTCGTCTTCTGTTCCGGCAGCTTCTCCCGTTCGGAAAAGGCCGCCGACTACAACGGCGTCCTCGACTGCCGTTCCGCCTCCATCGTGGCGGGCGGCGGCGGCAAGGCCTGCCGTTTCGGCTGCCTCGGCTACGGCTCCTGCGCCAGGGCGTGCCCGTTCGGCGCGATTGAGATCCGCGACGGCCTCGCGGTCGTTCATCCCGAGCTCTGCCGCGCCTGCGGCAAGTGCGTGAACGTGTGTCCGCGCAAGCTGATCCGACTGGTCCCGGCTTCCGCTCAGGTCCACGTGTACTGCAACTCGCTCGAAAAGCCCGCGAAACGCCGCAAACTCTGCAAGATCCCGTGCCTCGCCTGCAAGAAGTGCATCCGCACCGACGAAAACCACATGCAGATGCAGGGCGGCCTCGTCCGCGTGAACTACTCCAACCCGCCCGCCCCCTCCTTCGTCGAGCAGGTCAAGTGCCCCACCGGGGCGCTTCAGGTCGAGGAGCTTCACCGCAAGCTCGAACCTTTCAAACCGGCCGCCCCCGCGCCGAAAGCCGCTCCGGCCGCGCCGAAAAAGGAGGAGTCCAAATGAACATTCCGATCAAGACCTGGCATTTCCACGGCGGCGTCCATCCCGCCGACGGCAAGGCCCTCTCCAATTCCGTCCCCGCCCAGCGCGCCCCGCTCCTCGACCGCTACACGGTCGCCATCCAGCAGAACATCGGCGCACCGCCGAAACCGGTCGTCGCGAAGGGCGACGCCGTGAAGAAAGGCCAGCTCATCGCCGAGCCCGGCGGATTCGTCTCCGCCCCGGTCCACGCGCCCACCAGCGGCACGGTCGGCGACATCGTCGAAGTCCCCGGCGCCAACGGCGGCGCGATCCAGGCCATCGAGATCATTTCCGACGGCAAGGACGAATGGGGCTCCGGCCTCGAACCGATCCCGAACTGGAAGAACACCGACCGCGAAGTCCTCAAGAAGCGCATCGCCGAAGCCGGCATCGTCGGCATGGGCGGCGCGGCCTTCCCGACCCATGTGAAGCTCTCGCCCCCGCCCGAAAAGGTCATCGACACGCTCATCCTGAACGGCGCGGAATGCGAGCCCTACCTCACCGCGGACCACAGGCTCATGCTCGAACGCACCGAGGCGGTCCTCGAAGGCGCGGCCATCGCCGCGAAGATCCTCCGCGTCGACCGCGTGTTCCTCGGCATCGAGGAAAACAAGCCCGACGCCATCGCCGCGCTCAACGGGAAGGCAAAGGATTACGGAGTGACGGTTGTCCCGCTCCACGTCCGTTACCCGCAGGGCGGTGAAAAACAGCTCATCTACGCCCTCACCGGACGGTCCGTCGCCACCGGCGGCCTCCCCATGGACGTCGGCTGCGTGGTCCAGAACGTCGGTTCCTGCGCCGCCATCCGCGACGCCGTCGTCGAGGGGCATCCGCTCATCGAACGCTACACCACGGTCACCGGCACTCCGGTCGCCAATCCCGGCACCTGGATCCTCCGACTCGGCACGACCGTCGAACAGGCCCTGACCTTCGCGGGCGGCGTGAAGTCCCGCGCGGCGAAAGTCATCATGGGCGGCCCGATGATGGGCTTCGCCCAGACCTCCCTCGGCGTCACGATCACCAAGAATTCCTCCGGCATCCTCCTGCTCCAGTGGCAGGAGACCTCCGGCTACACCTCCAATCCGTGCATCCGCTGCGGACGCTGCGTCCGCGCCTGCCCGATGAAGCTTCTCCCCGGCCCCGTCAGCGTCATGGTCGAAAGCGAACACTACGACGAAGCCGAAAAGAACTACGTCATGGACTGCATGGAGTGCGGCGTCTGCACCTACGTCTGCCCGGCGAAACGCCCCCTCGTTCAGCATTTCCGCAGAGCGAAGGCGGAGATCAACGCCAAGCGCCGCGCCGCGAAAGCCAAACAAGCCTAATCACGGAGCTGTTTTCCTACTATGAGTGAAGAAATCGAAAAAAACAAAGTCGCGCTTCCCGAGCCCGGCTCCCTCGTGCTGAGCACCTCGCCTCATGTTCAGGACGGCGACAGCATCGCCAGGATCATGGTGAAGGTGCTGATCTGCCTCCTCCCCGCCATCGCGGCCTCCGTCTGGTTCTTCCGGTTCGACGCCGTACGCATCCTCGTCTACTGCGCTTCGTTCTGCATCTTCGCCGAATACGGCTGGACGCTCGCGACCCGGCAGGCGCCCACCGTCAACGACTACAGCGCGGTCGTGACCGGCGTCATCCTGGCGCTGAACCTCCCGCCCGGAGCTCCGTGGTGGCTCTGCTTCGTCGGCAGCGTCTTCGCGATCATCATCGTGAAAGAGCTCTTCGGCGGCCTCGGACAGAACCCGTTCAACCCCGCCGCCGCGGCCCGCGTGGCCCTGCTCGTCGGATTCGCCGGTCCCATGACCCGGTGGGCGCCCCCCGCGACCGGAAGCCTGATCTCCGGCGCGACCCCGCTCGGAGCGATCCACGCGGCACAAGGCTCCGCGGACGCCATGGCGCAGCTCGGCTGCAATGAAAACCTGATGAAGCTTTTCCTCGGCAATGTCGGCGGCTCCATCGGCGAAACCTCCGCGCTCGCCATCCTCATCGGCGGCGTCGGCCTCATGGCGTTCCGCCTCATCAAATGGCAGATCCCGCTCGCCATGATCGGCACGATCTTCGTGTTCACCGGCATCGTGCATCTGGCGGCGCCCGGACTGACCCCGAGTCCCGTTTACCACATCCTCAGCGGCGGCGTCATGATCGGCGCGTTCTTCATGGCCACCGACATGGTGACTTCGCCCATCACGCCCCTCGGAGCGCTGGTCTTCGGCGTGGTCATCGGCCTCCTGACCTGCGTCATCCGCATCTGGGGCGCGTATCCGGAAGGCGTCAGCTTCTCCATCGTGATCGCGAACGCCCTGGTGCCGCTGATCGACCGCATGTGCTACATCCGTCCCTTCGGCTGGCACTCCCACAGCGCTTCCGCGCTCCAAATCAGAAGGGGTGAGATCAAATGAAAGACATGACAAAAGCATCCAATCCGATCTATCTTGCGTTCTTCCTGCTCGTCGTCTGCGGCGTCTCCACGCTCGTCATGGCATTCACCGCCGTGAAGACGAAGGACACCATCCTCGCCGCCCAGGCACAGGAAACCGCTGACAGCCTGAAGATGATCCTGCCCGAGTTCGACAACAACCCCGCGCAGGAAAAAGTCGAGCTCAAGAACGGCGTCATCCTCTACATCGCGAAGAAAGGCGGCGATGTGGTCGGCTACGCGGCCGAAGCCAAAGCCAAAGGGTTCGGCGGCGACGTCACCGGACTCGTCAGCTTCGAAACGGACGGCGCCATCCGCACCGTCGTCGTGAAATCCGGCCACAGCGAGACTCCCGGCATCGGCACGAAAGTCACCGACCGCACCGCGAAACGCACCATCTCCGACGTCCTCAACGGCAGGAAGACCGACTCTTCCAAGCTCGTCCCGAACGACGCGCTTGACGCCTACAAAGGCCAGAGACCAGGCAATGAAAAATGGACCAAGGACAAGGCTCCCGACAAGGCCTTCGTCACCGGCGCGACCTACTCCTCGACGGCAGTCTGCGATCTCGTCTGGGACGCCGCGACGGCCGTCCGCGACTACCTCGCGGAACAGGGCCTGACCGTCCCGGAACCCGAGACGGCAGCCCCCGCTGAAAATGCCGGAAGCATGGCGACGATCACATTCGGGACCACGGCCGGAGACGGTGCCTCGGTTCAATTCGTGCTCCCGGCCGGAAACGATGCCGGAAACGCGCCTATGACCAAAGTCGAGCCCACGGAGAACGTCCGGCCCTTCGCCGTGCCCGCCGCGCAACAGTCCCAGGACGGAAAGTAAGGAGGAAAACCTGTCATGAACTTCTTCAAGGAATTTATCAAAGGTTTCTGGAAAGAAAACCCTGTCCTCGTGCTCGTCCTGGGCATGTGCCCCACGCTCGCCACATCCTCCGACGCGGGAAAAGGCCTCGCCATGGGCCTCGCCACCACGTTCGTGCTGATGGGCAGCAACCTCGTGATCTCGGCCATCCGGAAACTCGTCCCGGGCAAGATCCGCATCCCGTGCTACATCGTGGTCATCGCCACGTTCGTGACGGTCGTGAAGCTCGTCATGCAGGCGTATGCGCCCGCGGCGTACCAGACGCTCGGCATCTTCCTGCCCCTCATCGTGGTGAACTGCATCGTGCTCGGCCGCGCCGAGGCGTTCGCGTCGAAGAACGGCCTGCTGGCATCCGCCGCGGACGGACTCGGCATGGGCCTCGGCTTCACGTTCGTGCTCGTCTGTCTCGGCTGCATCCGCGAATTCCTCGCCGCCGGCACGCTGTTCGGCATCGGCATGGGGTGCTGGGACGACGGTTTCGCCGTTATGGGCCAGGCCCCCGGCGGATTCATCCTCCTCGGCCTCATCCTCGCCGGCATGAATCTCCTGAACATGCACAAGGCGAAGAAGGCCGGCATCCGCTACGAGCCGCCCGCCGAGTTCGACTGCCGCCACTGCTCCATCTGCAAGCTCAGCACCGAAGAACCCGTCAAGACGAAATAATCCGCCGTGATCTTACCGGTCGTCGACCATGAACTGAAAGAGGTCACTCTTTCGGATGCGTTGCCGCATACCGCCGCCTTCTTCTCCGAGGACACTCCCCTGAAGAGGGCGGAACAGTTCGGCGGACGCCCATACGAACGCCGCGAACAGCAGGCGGAGATGGCCTGCGCCGTCGCCGAAGCGTTCCAGAACGGACGCAACCTGCTGGTCGAAGCGCCGACCGGAGTCGGCAAGAGCTTCGCGTACCTCGTCCCGGCCATCTACCACGCGAAGGCCATGCACCAGTGTGTGCTCATCACCACCGAGACCATCAACCTTCAGGAACAGCTCGCGAAAAAGGACCTCCCGCTCCTTCAGCAGCTACTCGACGTCGATTTCACCTACGCCGTCGCAAAGGGGCGCGGCAACTACCTCTGCAAACGCCGTCTCGCACTCGCCGCGGGCAGCCACCGCGACGAGATCCTGCCCGCCGACGCCCCCGTCAGCGAGCTTCAGAGCCTCATGGACTGGGCCCGCACCACGCATGACGGCACCCTCTCCGACGTCCCGTTCCGCATCAACCCCCACCTCTGGACCGGCGTCTGCTGCGAGACCAGCACCTGCCTCGGCCCGAAGTGCCAGAATTTCCACTCGTGTTTCTACTGGCGGGCGCGTCATTCGTGGGACAAGGCCGACCTCCTCATCACAAACCATGCGCTCTTTTTCACAAACCTGAAAATCAGCCGCATCGAAGAACAGGAGAACTGCCCCCTGCCCGAACACTGCGCCGTCATTTTCGATGAAGCGCACACGCTGGAGGACAATGCCGCGAACCACCTCGGGATCCACATCCACTCCTCCGCCGTCCGCGGCACCTTGAACCGCCTGTTCAATCCCGTCAGCGGGCGCGGACTCCTCATGAAGCCCGGCGAGGACTCCATCCGGGTGCGGAACAGCATTGCCAACGCACACGAAGCCCTGACCGACTTCTTCGCGCAGTTCGACGAAACGCTCGACAAGTCGCCGGAGCAGACCTTCCGCGTCCACCAGCCCGGCCGCTTCGCCGACCTCGTTTCCGATCATTTCCTCGACGTCGAGACCATCGCCCGCACTTACGCGGACGATCAGGACGACGCCGGGTTCCGGCTCGAACTGGAAGCCCAGCTCGAGCACTGTTCCGATTTCCGCGAGGAGCTCGACGCCTTCCTGAACATGTCCCTGCCCGACCAGGTCTACTGGATCGAGGGCCACAAGTCCGGGTTTTCCCGCGCGCGCCAGACCGAACTCGCCTCCGCCCCGCTCAACGTCGCGGACATCCTCCGCGACCTGCTCTTCGACTACGGCAAGCCCGTCATCCTCACGAGCGCCACGCTCGCAGTTCACGGATCACTCTCCTACTACGCCAGCCGGGTCGGTTTCCGGGGAGGCGACGGGCTCATCCTCGACTCGCCGTTCGACTACGGCAAGCAGGTCCGTCTGTACGTCACGAAGGACATGCCGCAGCCGAACGAACGCGGCTACAACGACGCCGCGGCGGAAAAGATCAGGATGTTCGTGGAGAAGACCAACGGCAGCGCGTTCGTGCTCTTCACGAGCTACAACATGCTCAAATACTGTTCGGACAGGCTCTCGCACGGCTTCCTCATGAAGGGCTTCAACCTGCTCGTCCACGGCGAATCCCTCTCCCGGTCCGCCATGATCTCCGAGTTCAAGAAGGTCAAGTCATCCGTCATCTTCGGCGCGACGAGCTTCTGGACCGGAGTCGACGTCCCCGGCGACGCCCTCAGCAACGTCATCATCACAAAGCTTCCGTTCGCCGTCCCCACGCATCCGCTTATCCAGGCGCGTTGCGAACGCATCCAGAAGCTCGGCGGCAACCCGTTCGGCGACTATTCCATACCGGACGCCGTGCTGAAGTTCCGCCAGGGCATCGGCCGCCTCATCCGAAGCAGGACCGACACCGGCATCATCGTGGTGCTGGACCCGCGCATCATGACGCGCAGTTACGGCAAGTCCTTCCTCGAATCCATCCCGGAATGCCCCATCGAGCATTTCTGAGGAAGACAAGTCCTCCACTGCGATAGTGCTCTCAGCTTCGCTTGAGCACAGTATCGTCACCGCTTGCTCACTACTTCGTCACCGCTTGCGGTGTGCGCGAGCGGAGCCGATCACTACTTCGTCACCGCTTGCGGTGTGCGCGAGCGGAGCCGATCACTACTTCGGTGGAGGACTTGTCCTCCCTGTTTTCCTGTTTTTTGATTGAGAAACCGTCGCAGGCATTTGCCATGCGCCAGTTTCCGGGTTATATTATGCCGCATAACGCATTGATCCACTCTCGGGAAAGACAGGAGCCGCCCATGAAAAAACATACAAGAATGCTGTTGTATTCGCGCTTGAGCGCAGCCAAGCGCCGCTCTCCCATGAAACCGAACCTGACAGGAGCGCTTCTTTTGACCGCCGCCGTTTTCTCCGCGGCATTTTCCGGCACAGCCCGGATCGACGCCGCCGAACCCGAGGATGCGCCCGCGACGATCCGCTGCACGTTCCAGCCGTACGCCCAGCCGGAGATCCTCGCCGACCACCTCAATCTCGGCGGGACGAATCCCGATGGCGGCTCCATCGGCGTGAACAGCCTGTACCTCATCCGCGACGGCAAGCCGTGGATCCCCGTCATGGGCGAACTGCATTTCTCGCGCGTCCCGCGTGACCAATGGGCTGCCGAACTCGCGAAACTGAAAGCGGGCGGCGTCACGGTCGTCTCGACCTATCTTTTCTGGATCCATCACGAGGAAATTGAGGGAGAACCCGATTTCTCCGGCAACCTCTCCATCCGCGATTTCGTGCTGGAGGCGCAGAAACAGGGCCTCGAAGTCGTCGTCCGTCCCGGCCCCTGGGTCCACGGCGAATGCCGCAACGGCGGATTTCCCGACTGGCTGCTGAAAAAGCCGTTCCGCACCCGCACGAACAACGACGGCTACCTGGCCCAGGTGCGCCGCTGGTACGGCGCGATCGCAAAGGAACTGCGCGGACTCTTCTACGCCGACGGCGGCCCGATCATCGGCATCCAGCTCGAAAACGAGCTTACCGGCAACGCCGCCCACCTCGAAACGCTCCGCGCCATCTCCATCGAGTGCGGCATGAACCCGCCCCTCTTCACCGTGACCGGCTGGAACGCCGCCGAAGGTGCCCGCATCCCCCTGACCGGCGTACTGCCCGTGTTCGGCGGCTATTGCGACGCCCCGTGGAATTCCGGCACGCGCCCGCTTCCGCCCTCGCCGCACTTCTTCTTCAACCGGATGCGGAACGACACCGCGATCGGCGCGGACCTGATGCCCATCGAACGTCGCGGCCGCGACGGCTGGCGACTGCCCTACGAACGCTACCCCTTCGCGGCCTGCGAGCTCGGCGGCGGCCTCGAAAGCACCCATCACAGACGCTACATCATCCGCCCGTTCGACGTCTACGCCCCCGCGCTCATCAAGGTCGGAAGCGGCTGCAATCTCCCCGGCTACTACATGTACCACGGCGGAACGAACCCGGTCGGCAAGCTCTCCACCTTCCAGGAGTCGAAAGCCTCGGGTTACCCGAACGACGTCCCGATGCTTTCCTACGACTTCCAGGCACCCGTCTCCGAGTACGGCGAGATCCGCCCCTCTTACAGGCTCCTGAACATGATGCACCTTTTCCTGCAGGACTTCGGCGACAGACTCGCCCCGATGCCCGCGTTCGACTCCACGATCCCGGTTAAAAGAGACGACACCTCGACCGTCCGCTGCGGACTCCGCACCGACGGGAAGTCCGGGTTCGTCTTCGTGAACCACTATCAGCGGCGGTCGAAGCTGGCGGACCTGGAGAACGTCGTGTTCGACACAGGTCCGGTCGTGTTCCCCGCCATCGACGTCGTCGGCGACATCGCATTCTTCCTGCCGTTCAACATGGACCTGGACGGCGAGCTTCTGGAATACGCCACGGCGCAGCCGGTCTGCCGCATGGGCGACACTTTCTTCTTCGCGGCCATCCCGGGCGTCATGACCGAATACAAGTTCGCGGACGGCACACGGGAAGCCGGGCCGATCTTCCGGCACGGGAAGATCCGGATTTACACGCTGCCCTGGGCAAACGCGCTGGGGCTCCGGCGGCTCGGCGGAGAACTGTATTTCTCGCGGGATTGCGACCTCGTCCGCATCGAGGGCGAAAACCCGGTCGTGCGTCCGGTCCAGCTCGGCGCGTACGATTGCAGGAAGTGGGACGGCGAAAAGTTCCGGGACCTCCGGCTTGGAGTGCGCTCGGTTCGCCCAGTGCTCAGGGTCATCGACGTCGAAAACGCGCCGTTCGAACTCCCTGAGATGTTCGCCGCCGAACTGAAACTGGGCGGGGCTCGGCCTCTGATCTGGAAAAAACTCGAAGTGATGGGTTCGGAGGGCTTCGTCGAGCTGGATTTCCAGTACGATGTCGCCCAGATCTACGCCGACGGCAAGCTCGTGGCGGACCAGTACGACTGCGGATTCCCGTGGCGGATCCCCGCCTCTCTGCTGAACGGAAAGACCTGCTATCTGGTCATGTCGCCGCGCCTGAACAACATCTACCGTGAAGAGGAGGCGGAGCCTCCACTGAAATAATGCCGTGCTCCGCTACGGCACAGGGCGCACTTTATTTTCCGCTCTTGTCGGTTCGCTCGAGCTGAAGGAAACTGGCGGCCCCGAGCTGCCGGATCCCAGTGAGCTTCCACGGACCGGAAGGCGGACGCAGCACGCATTGGAAATCGGGCAGCTCCCAGTAGAAGACCGCGCTTTTCGTCCAGGCGTTGAACACGTCGTCCGAGGTCAGTGCGGACAGCATGTCCATGGATTTGGCATAAGGCGGATCGGCGAAGACGATGTCCGGCAAAGGCGGCGTAACGCGCACCTTCAGCGAGGCGGGAAGCGTGCCGGGGACGACCTGAAAGCGGGCGGGCGATCTCGTATGCTCGAACCGGGCGACATTGTGCCGGATG
>Ga0310696_10002856_pt1 | contig 22254 bp, 19 predicted proteins | sample AusTroGonzalo_MG_4_FD_203885 | JGI IMG/M metagenome (GOLD analysis project Ga0310696, IMG submission 203885) | Bovine rumen microbial communities from tropical cattle in Woodstock, Queensland, Australia - Gonzalo_02 (v2) (version 2) | ecosystem: Host-associated > Mammals > Digestive system >...
AGAAGACAGGCGCTGTAAAACCGGCCACATTCCTTGAGAATGCCGGAATAACGGTATCATCATCCAGACTGACACATCTCAAGGCCATTACAACACCTGACGGTGACATCATGCTCTTTAACTGTAATGGACGCCATCTCATCTACCGTAGGCAGATAGGTGAGGTAAGGGAGATACAACTGCAGATGAACGGAGAGGAGAACAGAGGGCTGGTTGAAGATGTCAAGATACGCCCGTCACATGCCACCATAGCCTGCAACGGCTGTATTTATGAGGTTGACTACAGGACTCTGCTGGCAAGGCTTGTGTTCCAGAGTCCCGATGACAGTCAGAGCCCCATATCACATGTTGAAGAGGATTCCCGCGGTATCATATGGGCCTGCTCCCCTGACAAGCTCATAAGCTATGACCCGCGTGCAAACAAGGTATCGCACGTTCTTGACAGCAAGGAGAGCGGAGTGTTCCTGTCAATGACCATAGACAAGCATGACCGCATATGGTTGACTACCGACAAGGCCATGATGCTCATGCTTGACACCAATGACAAGGAGTTCACAGAGCCCTACTCCTACTCGGCCAAGGACTACGGAACCATGATCAACTTCCTGACAAATTTCCACCTGCTGTCAGATAATGGATTCATATACTTTCCGCATACATCGGGCCTGATGGTCATCAACCCCGATGACGTGAATATCAGGTATAACAGCAAGACCTACCCTGTGGCATTGACTAAGATTGTTCTGGACGGTGCTATACATGAGCCGGCAAACGTCATAAAGTCAAACAAGTCAATAAACATTCCAAACAGGTTCTCTCTGCTGGATGTACATGTGGCAGTAAACCAGTTTGACCCCACCCGCCCCGTCACGCTCAAGTATACCCTGCTCAAGAAAGGGCGTCTCTATCCCGTCATGGAGAGCGTAACCGGCAATACAGTCTTCTCTATCCCCAAGTCCACCCATGGTGACTTTACGCTCACAGTTAGCCAGCATACCATACAGGGATGGAGTGAGCCGCAGGAGATCATGTCATTCAATGTGGCACGTCCCTTCATCATGACCCTGCCCGCTTACCTGCTTATCATAGCTATCATAGCCTCTCTGAGTATCACCATATCCAAGGTTGGTATCAGTCTTAAGCAGATAGACATGGACCGCGCCATGAACGCTCAGGAGAACAAGCATAAGGATGAGAAGATATCACTTCTGTCAAACCTGGCCCATGAGCTGCGTACACCACTGTCGCTAATATACAACCCTGTCAAGGACATGCTTGAGGAGAAGGCTGTAAAAGGCATTGACTATGACCGTCTGGAGCGTATATTCAACCAGGTCCAGAAGATGACAGAGATGGTTAACATGATCCTTGACAAGGGAACCAATGACATTAGCAAGAGCGATATTACCCTTGAAAAGGTTGACCTTAACGAATGGCTGGGCAAGATAATTGAGGATTTCAAGATAGACTGCTATGCCAAGGGCCTCAAGACACAGTTCGTTCCGCTTGATGGTCTGGGGCTTGTGGACATGGATACCAAGATGGTAGAGGTGGCTGTAAACAACATCATGACCAATGCCATCAAGTACAGTGATACCGGTACCATAACCGTCAGCACAGCTCATGAGAAAGGACGTATCCGAATCACTTTCCATGATGAGGGCCGCGGATTCAGCTGCAAGCCCGAGGAGCTGTTCAAACGCTATTACAGGGAGAATGAAAATACTCCGGGTTACGGTCTGGGACTCTCATACGCCAAGCTCATGATAGAGCTTCTGGACGGAACCATCAAGGCCGAAAAGAACAACGGCCCCGGCTCCACATTCACCATTGAGATCCCCGACAATCTTGCCGACAGGATACAGAACCACCAGAGTGTGAAACCTCAGATTACCGCCATCACAGACAATACAGACTTTGGTTCAATAGAAGAGCCGTCACAGGCCGATGAGGTGAACTTTGACACAAAGAGCATGACGCTGCTCATTGTAGATGACCAGGATGACATACTGCAGTTCATCAAGGATGAGTACGCATCACTCTTTAAGACCATCTACACCGCCCATGACGGTAAGGAGGCCCTGGATCTGATACACCAGCGTATGCCCAACGTAGTGGTAAGTGACATCATGATGCCCAGGATGAACGGATTTGAGCTCTGTAAGACCATCAAGACAGATCTGGAGTTGAGTAGCATACCTGTCATACTTCTTACATCCCGAAGCGACCCCAAGAACCAGGATATGGGTTACAAGATGGGTGCTGACTCATTCCTGCCCAAACCCTTTGACTCAAAGTTGCTCTACAAGATAATCAGGAGCCAGCTCAAGAACCGCTTTGAGATTAAACGTCAGTATGCCACATCATTCTTTACTGCCATATCTGAGGACCAGACGTTCAGTGCCGCCGATGAACAGTTTGTACTCAAGCTCAACCGTTTTATACGTGAGAACCTGGCCAACACCATGCTGGGCGTAGATATGATAGTGGACCATATGAACGTATCTAGAACCACCCTGTTCAACAAGATGAACAACCTGGTAGGCGCATCCACAAACAAGTACATACGCCGTATAAGGATAGATGTGGCCAAGGAAATGCTCTCCAAGACAAGCAAGTCCGTAGGTACCATTGCCGAAGAGACCGGATTCTCAGAGAGCCAGTATTTCAGCACGGTATTCAAGCAGGAGACCGGAATGACACCTTCACAGTTCAAGGACTCTCTGCGCAAGGAATAAATCCCTAGCCCATAACCCTAGTCTCCCGGGTCACCCTCAGCAAGGCTTGCAGAGTGATCCGGGAGCCTGTATGATAAGGCCCTTCATCTCAAGGCTGAACAGTATTGAAGAGAGCTTTGGGAACGGTATGTTCAGATCGGCCATAAGAGTGCTTATAAAGACGCCCTGCGCCTTAAGACGTACCCTTTCATATACACGGCTCTCATCATCGGTAAGCTCCGGAAACAGCTCCTTCTGCAAAGGCGTACCCTTGCGTTCACGGTCATTCCAGTTCAGGGCGTTCACCATATCCAGGGCCGATGTTATAAGCGATGCATGATTGTCGCGGATAAGCTCGTTGCACCCTACCGAGTAGGGATCGCCCACGCTGCCCGGGAACGCGAAACATTCACGGCTGTAGCTACCTGCTATCTCGGCTGTGATAAGAGAACCGCCCTTGGCGGCAGACTCCACTACCACTACAACATCGCTAAGGCCGGCAATGATGCGGTTACGCCTCACAAAGTTGGGCCCTAAAGGTGCAGTACGCGACATGAATTCAGTAACCAGCCCACCATCTGACAGCATAGCTTTTGCGGTGCTGCGGTGAGCATTGGGATAGATCATATCAAGCCCATGGGCCAGTACGCCTATTGTAGGAAAGCCCACGTCAAGCGCAGCCCTGTGTGACTCAATGTCAATACCGTATGCCAATCCGCTCACAATGGTGATATCGGGGCATAACTCATGTAACTCCTTAATAAAGGTACGGCACATACGGCGACCGTAGTCAGTAGCCTTTCTTGTGCCAACAATGGCAACCGTCCTGGCAGCATTGTAATTGACGTTACCCAGTGAAAACAAAACAAGGGGAGCATCTTTGCAGTCCAGCAATCGGGCAGGATAATCAGGATCCGGGGGAGTGACACATCTTATACCGTGTTTATCTATGAACTCCAGTTCTTCACGGATAAAAGAATCATACCCGGACCAAGATAACGCATCAATGAAATGCGCATCTGTTCCGGGTATGATGTCTTTAAGATGTTCGCGGTTCCTGAAGATCTCCTGCGCGCTGCCTAACTGTTCATACAGGTATTTGGCACCTATACAACCCAGTCCTTCTATTCTGTTTAAAGTGAGCAGCGCCGTCAGTTCATCTTCCGGCATATGTTCACGCGAAATCTATCTGTTTCTTAGAGGCTGTTTACAGCGTCCTGATAATCAGCAAACTCAAGATCGTTCTGAGCCTTAGCCTTGAGTGAAGAATCAAGACTTACAGCCTTCTTGAGGTTCTGTGATACAGCAGCAGCGTCCTTGGTACGGGCAGCAGCTACAGCAGCCAGATAAGCGGTATTGCCATCAGCATTCTTTACGTTGGCAAGAACCTTCTGAGCGCCGGCATAATCCTTTGTCATGATCATAGCAAGAGCCTCACCGTTGGTGTTGCTGCCCTTGAGAGCTGACAGAGCGCGCTCATACTGACCCTGAGCAATGTACATGTTACCGAGAGCCTCGTTGTTCTCCTTGCTCTGACCACCCTTAGCAAAGTAGGTCTGTGCATCGGCGGGCTTGCTCTGAGCCAGGCAGAGAAGACCCATGTTGGTGTTAACCTCAGGAGCTGAAGCGTTCAGGGCAAGAGCCTTCTTGTAGTTTGACTCGGCAGTTGCAAGGTCACCATCCTGGAAAGCGAGCTCACCAAGGTTGTTGAATGCACGATAGTCATTAGCGTAGTTCTTAGAAGCTGTGGTGTAGATAGCCTTCTTCTCAGCCTTGTTCTCAGTCAGGGTAGCAGCGTAAAGCAGCTCCTCAACGCTCAGAACAGAAGCATCGCTCTTGTAAGCCTCCTGGATCTCCTCGTCTGAGCGGCCGATGATCTGATAGTTCAGAGTCAGACGTGCACGACGCAGCTGAGGCAGAATGTCAGCGGCAAGATCCTTGTAAACAGCTGAGAGGTTCTTGATCTCGGCCTCACGCTTCTCGGGATCGTTATACATTGAGAGGACACGCAGGATAACATCCTTGTCCTGAAGGTTTGACTTCTGAACGAGATCCTTGAAACCGTCCCAGTCCTGAGCGGTGTACTTAGACTCGATAGCAGCGTTAGCCTTAGCCTTCTTGATCTCATTCTTAGCATAGTTGGCAGCGTTCTTCTCACGCTGAGCAGCCAGCTTGTCATTCAGCTTGACACCACCATCAGGTGAAGCGTAAGCAGAAATCTCAACGTTGTCGATAGCGTAGTTCTTAGTGTCAGCTGAGAAATCCTTCAGTGACTGCTTCAGAGCCTTAACAGCATCGCTGTTGGTCTCTGATGAACGTACGTTAGCCTGCTGGATAACGAACATGATGTTGGCATCCTGAGCCTGCTTGATGATACGCTGGAAAGCATCCTTTGAACCAGCTGTGTTAGCACCCTTAGCGGTCTCTGAGTAGAGCTCACCGGTAGCAACTACACCGTCAGCGATCTTAACATCGGGAACCTCAACGGGCTTGCCCTTCTTGGTAGCCTCAAATGTTACATAGAGCTCTGACTTGGCCATCTCGGGCTGATACTTGAAAGTACCGGTATAGGTGAATGAACCACCCTCCTTCCATTCGATGACCTGGTTGTTGCCCTGGATCTTCTCTCCCTGGAGAGTAACAGGCTCACCCTTTACAGAACCACCTTCCCAACGGAGCTCGGGAGTAGCGGTGCATACAACCTTCTTGATAAAGGTCTTTGAGGGGAATGTACCGGTTACTGTGTAAGAAACCTGTCCGCCTTCTGCTACAAGAGGACTGGGGTTAACTGTGAAGTACTCGTCCAGAACCTTGAAGTTCTTGCAGCTGGCAAACATCATAATACCTGCGCAAAGGAGCGCAAAACGAAATGATTTTGACATAGTTTTTTTATTAATTGTTGGTTAAACGTTTTTGCCTTTAATGCATATGTGCGCAAAACTACAAAAAAGAATGTGAGCTACAACCATTGCAAGCCATATTTTTTATAAGAACGCGCGTTTTTTGTAAAAAAATCGCTACAAAAGTGAAAAAAGTCTACAAATTGCGCGGATGGTGGCTCACAATCTCCTCACGGAGACGGCTGCGGTCTATATGGGTGTAAATCTCGGTTGTAGATATCTTTTCATGTCCTAGCATGCACTGGATGGCCCTCAGATTGGCTCCCCCCTCAAGAAGATGGGTGGCAAAAGAGTGACGGAACGTATGGGGGCTCACGGTCTTGGTAATGCCGGCTTTTGCAGTAAGGTCCTTAACAATATCAAAAACCATGATACGGGTCAAAGGGCGTCCGCGCCTTATGCTCAGGAACAGGAAGGCATCAGCACCCGGTTTGATATCCACATGACAACGGTCCATGAACCATTTCCTTATCTCCAGAACCGCACGGCCCGAAATGGGCACCAGACGCTGCTTGCTGCCCTTTCCGGTGACACGGATGAATCCCTCATCCAGGAACAGGTCCTCCATCTTGAGTGAACAGAGTTCCGATACGCGCAGGCCGCAGCTGTACATGGTCTCTATCATGGCCCTGTTACGCTGCCCCTCGGGGGTAGCCAGGTTTATCTGGCCAATTATGCTGTCTATCTCGGCCACGGTCAGGACATCGGGCAGATGACGTCCTATCTTGGGAGCCTCAAGCAGTTCACTGGGATCATCCTGACGGTATCCGTCCAGAAGCAGGAACTTGAAGAGAGACTTTACCCCCGATATTATCCTGGCCTGTGAGCGGGGTGCAATACCCAGGTCACCCATGGCGGCAGCAAATCCGTGCAGGTCATCAAGCGTTACCTGAGTAAGGTCAATGTCACAGTCATCCATGTATCCCAACAACTTGGAGGCATCATCCATGTAGGCCTCCAAAGTATTGGCCGACAGCGATTTCTCCAGCAGCAGATACTGGCGGTACCGCTTTAGCACAGCTGCATGGGGATTGACGGATGTCTGGACGGCGGGGGTGTTCATATTGTCAGAAAAACCGATTAACTTTGCAAAGTGTTTCTTACACATCAAAGATACGAATAATATGTCAACATCCGGACAAGGAATCGGATATACCGGCGAGGATAAGCTTGAAGAGTACATCAGCGCCCACATAGATGCCGAGAGCACTCTGCTCAAAAGCATCTACAGGGATACCAACCTGCACCTGCTCAACCCCCGCATGGCATCCGGACACATACAGGGACGTCTACTCAGCATGCTGGTAGGCATGATAAAGCCCCGTCTCATACTTGAGGTTGGAACCTTTACCGGATATGCCACGCTCTGCATGGCAGAGGGACTGCCCGATGACGGAATGATCCATACAATTGAAATTGACGATGAATTGGAGGATTTTATCCGCAAAGGGTTTGAACGCTCACCGCTGCGTGACCGCATAAAGCTGCATATCGGCGATGCGCTCAGGCTGGTTCCGCAGATGGGGCTCCAGTTCGACATGATATTCCTGGACGGTGACAAGACACAGTACCCCGAGTACTTTACCCTGCTCATGGACTACCTTAGGCCCGGCGGCTACATGATAGCCGATAACACCCTGTGGGACGGACACGTGGTAGACAGCAGCTATGACAGGGACCCGCAGACCGTTGGAGTAAGGAGGTTCAACGATATGGTTCAGGCCGATACACGCTGCAAGGTGGCGATAATACCTATCCGGGACGGACTGACGATAATCCAAAGGATTAACTGACAATTGATAATTAAGAAGTAAGTAAATAGAAAAGAGATATGGACAGTACAAGACAACAGAAGATAGCCAGGCTCATACAGAAAGAGCTGAGTGAGTTGCTGCTTATGCAGACCAAGCTGACACGTGGACTCATGATAACCGTAAGTGAGGTCAAGATAAGCAGTGACCTGAGCATTGCCAGCGTATATCTGAGCGTGTTCCCTTCAGAGAAAGGTGAGGAGACGGTCAAGAACATCAACGCAAACGTAAAGGATATAAGATATGACTTTGGCCAGAGGGTAAGACACCAGCTCCGCATCATACCGGAACTGCGTTTCTTCCTGGACAAAACCATCGATTACATGGCACATATTGACGAACTGCTCAAGAAATGAACTTCCCGTTCTTCATAGCCCGCCGTTACCTCTTTGCCAAGAAGAGCCATAACGTGATCAACGTGATATCGGCCATATCGGTAGCCGGAATCATGTTGGCTTCATTTGCACTTATATGCACCCTGTCCGTATTCAACGGATTCCATGAACTGGTAGAGTCCCTGTTCAAGGATTTTGACCCGGAGCTCAAGGTGGTGTCGGCAGGAAAGAAGTTTTTCAGCATGGATGATGAGAGGATAAAAAAAGCAAGCAGCCTTGATTTCATCGATGTTTACACCTTCACCCTTGAGGAGCAGGCGCTCATCAGTTATAAAAGCAAGCAGGAGATTGCCATGATCAAGGGCGTTGAAGAGAGCTATCATGACCTGGTAGGAATAGAGAACCTGCTAAAGGGAAACGGCATATTCATGCTGCAGGATGAGGTGTGCCAATACGGTATCATGGGTATAGGGCTCATGAACAAGATGGATTGCAGCATCAAGCCCGCCTACCCGCTCAAGCTTTCCGTCCCCAAGAAACAGGGTAACATAAACATGACCAATCCGGCCGCATCATTCAACCAGGCCAGCATGTACTCTCCGGGAACCGTATTCTGCGTTGAACAGGAGAAATATGATGATAATTACGTCATCATTTCACTCTCTCTGGCACAGCGCCTGACAGACCGCGAAGGCGAGGCATCGGCACTGGAGATAAAGCTTGCCGAGGGCTGTTCTTTACGTAAAGCCAAACGTGAACTGGAGGCAGTGCTGGGACCCGAATTCAACGTTCAGGACCGTATGCAACAGCAGCAGGATGTGTTCAAGGTATTCAAACTGGAGAAATTAATATCATACCTGTTCCTTACGTTCATACTGCTCATAGCCTGTTTCAACATCATAGGTTCACTCATAATGCTCATGGTTGAGAAACAGCAGGACTCCAAACTGCTGGGCAGCATGGGAGCAGACAAAAATACAATAGAGAGGATATTCATCACAAACGGAGTGCTCATATCACTCATAGGTGCCGTATCGGGACTGGTATTGGGATTGATTACGGTACTGTTGCAGCAGAAACTGGGATTCATATCACTTGGATCATCGGGCAACTTCATAGTTGATGCCTATCCCGTAAGCATACATACGTCAGATATCATACTGGTTCTGGTAACTGTCCTTGTGGTCAGTTTCCTGTCAGTACGTCCTATTGGGCCTATAGCCCGCCGTTTCATCAGGGATTCAGAGTGACACTGACCGGGCCTCTATGGCCGAGTTCAGGAATATGGAGGCATTTGGAAGGAATGTCTCTACGGATTCTGTCGTATAGTAGCTGCATGTACCGCCCTTGGTACAACGGGCATCCATATCAGGATGACGCTGCATGTAATCCTTGAGTGAAGCAGCCACATAATCACCCTGTGAGACTATCCTTATGCCTTGCGGAACATACTTGCGAATCTTATCCAAAAGCAGCGGATAATGGGTGCATCCGAGTATGATGGTATCTATCTTGCTATCCTTGGCCAGCAGGTTGTCTATATGCTGTTTCACAAAGAAATCAGCACCGTCAGACTGAGACTCGCCGGTCTCTACAAGCGGCACCCATATGGGGCATGACTCACCTGTTACCACTATATCGGGATAGAGCTTGTTTATCTCAAGCGGATAAGAGAGAGACTTTACCGTTCCCGGTGTAGCCAGCAGTCCTACATGTCGTGACACAGTCAATTCACCGATGGATTCAACCGTTGGACGGATGATACCCAGCACTCGGCGGCTGGCGTCGATACGTGGCAGGTCTATCTGCTGGATGGTTCTCAGAGCCTTGGCCGATGCAGTGTTGCATGCCAGTATGACTAGGTTGCAACCCATCTCAAAGAGTTTGGTGACACACTGCAGGGTAAACTCATACACCACCTGGAAAGAGCGGGTGCCATACGGGGTGCGGGCATTGTCACCCAGATAGATGAAATCATACTCAGGCATGGCGCTACGGATCTGCTTAAGTATTGTCAGACCACCGTAACCCGAATCAAAAACACCGATGGAACCGGGCTTTCCAGATAAAACCTTCTTACTCATTTGTTATCCTGATTGGCCTGGGAGGAGACTATGACGGCCTGTTCTCCCTCAGCTATCTGTTCAGACTGGTTGTCTATGCCCAGGCGCTTGTGCACCTGAACTGATATGTCAACTCCCCTATCCTGATTTATGAAGAGATAGGTACCTTTTCCGGTATCCACCACATAATCCAGGTCCTGTTCCATGCAAATATCAGCCACAGTCTTGAGCAACTTGTTCTTGATTGGTGAGAGCAGCTCCGAGCGTTTGGTCTCCAGGTCTGACTGGACCTTATCCCTGAACTGCGCGTTGTTGTCCATGAGCAGCTGGAGCTCTCTCTGACGCTTAGCCACAATGGAGGGTGAGAGCTGGTCCTGTTCAAGCATGAACTCTATGTAGTTCCTCTCAAACTCACGTTTGGAACGATCCAACTCCTCCTTGTAATCAGACTGCATCTTCTGCAGGTTGATCTCAGCCTCCAGATACTCGGGCATGAGCTTAAGGGTGGAATTGAAATCTATATAACCAAACTTTCCATCCTGGGCAGCGGCTATCAGGAAAGCATTGGCTAGAACGGCGGCAAACAGTAATCTGACTTTCATAATATAAGGTTAGCATTTAAGCCCATTAAGGGGAATCGGGCATGATGCCGGTTCCCCTTAATGAAATATCGTTAGACAATTACTTTATTCCAAGTTTGGCCTTTACCTCCTCTGTTACATCGGTGGTAAGGGTTGAGCTTACGTAGGGTACTACACCGCCGGCGATATTGAATACGCATACATATCCGCCCTCCTCGCCTACGGTCTGAATAGCCTTGAGTACCTTGGTGTTGATGGCATCCATAAGCTCAGCCTCTCTCTGGTTCTTGTTTATCTCACAAGTCTCATAGTACTGCTGTATCTTATCGCGGCTGTCCATGAGCTCCTCTTCCCTGCGGCTCAGAATGCTCTCGGGCATGGTCTCACGGTTCTTCATGTAATCCTCATATTTCTTCTGATACTCACCCTGCATGTAATCCAGTTCCTCCTTGTACTGCTTAACCAGCTCTTCCATCTCAGCCTGGGCAGATTTGAACTCGCTCATCATCGGAATGATATCGGCAGTGTTTACATGTCCGAACTTCTGTGCAAATGCGCCAAAGGGCAGGATAGCCATGAGCGCGATGATAATAGTCTTTTTCATATTTAAGTGATTTTTGTTTGCAATAAACGGTTATAAGGTCAGCAAAGATATGCAATTAGTTTGAATAACCCAGTTTCTTGAGCACCTCATTGCTTATATCTATCTTGGGTGAGGCGTAAATCATACTGGCGGCCGATGAACGGTCAATGACAACCTGGTAGCCGTCAGACTCGCTTATCTGCTTTACTGCCTCATATATCTCATCCTGGATAGGTGCCATCAGGCTCTGCTGCTTCTTGATGAACTCACCCTCCGGACCAAAATACTGGCGTTTAAGTTCCCTGGCCTGATCCTCCTTGGCCATTATCTCCTCCTCTTTCTTGGCTTTCTGCTCCTCGGAAAGGAAAAGGGCCTCGTTCTGATAGTTCTTGTAGAGTGTCTGAGCCTCAAGGTTAAGGGCATCGACCTCGGCCTGCCAACGTTTTGAGAACTGATTGAGCTGCTCATTGGCACGCTCGTATGCCGGAATCCTGTTAAGGATATACTCCATATCTACCAGAGCAAACTTCTGCGCACCTGCGGTGAGGCAGAAAAACAGCATCATAGCTGCAATTGATAATGTCTTTTTCATAATCGTCATCTCTCTGTTTGTCTAACTATAATATAAACGGTTCACAAGGCAGGTTAAAATTCCTGACCCAGGATAAAGTGTACCTGGCTGCCGCCGTAACGTTTAGAACCCATAATAGGATCAAATCCGTAAGCCCAGTCAATACCCATCAGACCTACTATAGGAATCATGATCCTGACACCCACACCGGCTGAACGCTTAAGGTCAAACGGGTTGAACTTGCCTATGCTGCTCCAGGCGTTACCGCCCTCAACGAATGCCAGACCGTAGATGATGGCCGATGACTCCATCATGAACGGATAGCGCAGCTCGGCCGACATCCTGGTATAAGCATAACCGTCCGAGTAGGGAGTGATTGAACCGTTCTCATAACCACGCAGACCTACTATCTCGGTTGCATAGGTATATGAACCGCCACTCATGCCGTCACCTCCCATGTAGAAGGTCTCAAACGGAGATTTCTTAAACTTGTTATAATGTCCCAGCAAACCGAAATCAAACCTTGTTACAAGTACAAGACGTTTGTTCACACCGTTTGTTAAGGATGTATAGGTGCGGCTGCGGAACTTCCACTTGTGATACTCTATCCATTTGTGCTTGTCACGCAGCTCATCCTGGTAGGTGGCCGATGTGTTGTCCGATGCCAGATGCTCATAATCCTTGCCGTCCCACAGTGAATAGGGAGGAGTGAAATATACCGATGCGGCAAAGTCAGATCCTGTACGCGGGAATATGGGATGGTCTGTGGTGTTCCTTGATATGGTCACACCCAGGTTGATGTTGTTGCACGTTCCGTTGTTGATAAGGAAATATGACCACTGCTTGAGTTTGTAACGTGTGTATGACAACTCTGAATAGAAGGTAAAGTAGTCATCGGGCCAATGCATACGACGGCCCCATCCTACGCTGGCACCGAACATGGTGATATACTTGTCCGGGTCATAGTAAGACTCATAGTTGTTGTAGTATCCGTTGCCGTAGTTTCCGTAGTAGTTACCGTAACCGTACATGTAGTTGTACATGTTCTGGTAGTAGGCAGAGTTGTAGTAGTTACTGCTTATATCAGTCTGCTTTGAGTAGAACAGTCCCACAGAAAGGGTGTTGGGACGCTTGCCGCCCAGCCAGGGCTCCAGGAACGATATGCTGTATGACTGGTAGTACCGACCGTTGGTCTGTCCGCTGAGCGAGAGGGTCTGGCCGTCACCCTGAGGCAGGAACATGCGGTAGTTGTCACTCTTGTGGAACAGGTTGTACATACTGAAATTGGTGAATTTCAATGACACACGGCCGATAGGTCCTATCTGTCCCCAGCCGAATGAGAGTTCAATCTGGTCATTACCCTTGCTCTCAAGCTGCCAGTCTATGTCTATCGTACCATTCACCTGGTCAGGTTCCATCTTGGGATTGATGGCGGTCTGCTCAAAATGACCCATGTTACCTATGGCGCGGTATGAACGCTCAAGCGCATCGTAAGAGAATATGTCGCCCGGACGTGTATAGAGCTCACGGCGTACCACGTTCTCATAAACGCGGTCGTTTCCGTGAATCATCACGCGGTTGATGGTTGCCTGCGGACCCTCGGCAAGACGTATCTCCAGATCTATCGAGTCACCCTCGATATGTGACTCTACTATGTTCAGCTGAAGCATCACATAGCCGTTGTTGTAGTACACCTTACCAATGGAGTTGTCATCCTCCTTGGTACGCTGGGCCAGCTTTTTCTGGTTATAGACATCACCCCTGTTCATTCCCAGCATCACGGAGAGCTGCTCGCTGTTATAGACGGTGTTACCCACCCAGTTCACGCTGCGGATGTAGTATTTCTCACCCTCCTCAACCCTGATCCATACATCAACGGTGTTATCCTCCATGTTTGAAGCCACGCTGTCAGATACTATGACCGCATCACGGTAACCCAGCTCGTTGTACTTGGACAGGATATTATCCTTATCTGTCTGATACTCCTCATTGACGAACTTCTTGGTGTGGAAGAATTCACTCAGTTTGCCCTTTTCATTGGTCTTTTTCATGACCCTCTTAAGGGTCTTGTCAGAGAGAGCCTTATTACCCTCCAGATAGATATTACGTACCTTAACCTTCTCTTTCTTGTCAATGTAGACATCCACGTAGGCCAGTCCGTCCTCATCGGGCTCGGAACGCTGCTGCACACGTACATCGGCATCCTTGAAACCCTTATCGTCAAAATAGTCACGTATCAGTTTCTCTGACCTGTTGAGCACGTTCTGGGTAATCTGGCTGCCCGGGAACATACCTATCTTGTCCTCCAGTTCCGATGCCTCACCCTTACGGATACCGTGGAACACAACCTCCTTTATCTTGGGATTCTGCTCAATGCTGATCTCAAGCCATACCTTGTCGCCCTGAATCTTCTGGGCAAGTATCTGGACATTGGCAAACAGACCGGTATTCCAGAGACGTTTAATAGCATCGGTAATATCCGGTCCGGGCACTCCTACACGTGATCCTACAGAGAGTCCTGAGAGTGACAACAGTGACTTGTGGTTACTCTCATCCATGCCGGTTACAACGATATCGGCTATCTCATACCTCTTTTGGGTTCCCGAATACAGGATCACAGGGTTTTCCTGGACATCATCAGTCTGGGCAAACAGCGGTTCACCCCAAAGGACCAACAGTGAAAGGACAACAATATGTTTGATTCTCAACTTCATCATCATTTATTCTCGTTCTGTTTCTGCTCTGCCACCTGAGCGCCGGTCTTACCAAAACGGCGTTCACGTCTCTGATATGTATAGATGGCTTTGCACAACTCTTCCATATTGAAATCGGGCCAGAAAGTATCACAGAAATAGAGTTCCGTGTATGCTGACTGCCACAGCAGGTAATTGCTCAGTCTCACCTCACCGCCGGTACGGATAAGCAGGTCCGGATCAGGCATGAAGTTTGTGGTCATGTTATTGGAGACCATCTCCTCATCTATCTGGGACGGATCGATCTCACCCTTGGCAGCCTTGGCGGCCAGTATCCTGGCAGCACGTGTTATCTCCCAGCGTGACGAGTAGCTCAAGGCCAGCACCATGCAGGAGCGGTTAAAATCCTTGGTATGCTCCATGCATTCGTTCAGCTTAGCCTGGATAGGCTCAGGCAACCTCTCTATGTCACCTATAACGCGGAACTGAACCTGGTTCTTAATGAAGACACCCTCCTCAATGTTCTTGAACAGAAGACCCATGAGCGCTGTCACCTCCTGCTCAGGACGGTTCCAGTTCTCGGTTGAGAAGGTGTAGAGCGTAAGATACTTAATGCCCAATTCAACGGCATTTTCCATAATCTTACGTACCACCTCTACGCCACGGATATGTCCCTCGGTGCGCTGTTTGCCGCGCTGCTCGGCCCATCGGCCGTTGCCGTCCATGATGATAGCGACATGCTGCGGTATACGGTCTTTGTCCAACTGTTCCTGATATGTCATATCACTTTATTATTTCGTCATTACAGTTACAAGGACGTTTGAAAATGTCAAATGTCACATACAGAAGGGTAAAACTGTAGCTGTCCTTGTTCTTTATACCCTTTCCCTTTATCATGAACGGATCGGCCAATGAGGAACCATCGGTCTGTGTAACGTCCAGACGGTCTGATGTGGAGAACCTCATGGTCCACTCAAGTCCTATGTTCACTCTCTCTGAAAGCTTGTATCTGAGGCCAAGTCCTATGGGGAAGTTGGCAGCAAAATCATTACTGGCAGGTTTGGGAGCAAATGTCACGCCCACTCCCAGCAATCCGTACGGAGCCAGACGGTGACAATCGGCCCAGCCCTCCATGCCGTAACCGCAAAAGCCCCATTCCATCTGGAATCCCAGGTCATATACGGTACGGCTGAACTTGAGTTCATCAACGGGTAATACGCCGTATGAATTGGCGGTGGATCCGGATATTCCGGCTGCCGCAAGGTCAGCTTTCAGTGAGAAACGGGGATTGACATTATATCGGGCCATAACCGATATCACGCCGTTGGTGTTGTCATAAAGGCGTGTGTTGGCATCGCCCATATAGAAACTGCCGCCGCCACCCACGCCTATCTCAAGCAGATAGCCGTCATCCTGCGCCGCTGCGGGCAGGCAGCAGAACATCATGACAATAACTGGCAGCAGCTTGACGGTTCTCATTGCATTCAACGTTTTCTTAACCTGTTCACGGCACCGTGCCAAACACGGCCGTCATCAGTCATTATCCAGATATAACCGTTGTTGTCTGTAACAGCAGTAAAGGCGGGCTCCGCTCCGCTAAGTTCTGAAGGCAGCTGCATAAACCTGTTCAGAGAAGAGAACTTGCCTACCACCTTTGTGCAGAGGCCCCAGGTTACACCGTTGTCATCGGACTGACGGAAACCGCCCATAGATGGAGCCAGGCAGAAAAATGAGTTGTCATATCTTATCACGGAGAAACCGGCAGCAGCCGGCAGACACAGCTCCGCTTTTGAGGGATTGTCAATTTTTGTCCAGACAGTATCATCAGCAAGCATTGACCATACTGATGCATAGGCGGTATCACTTGACATACCGACCAGCAACGTGCGAGACAGGTTCTTGTTGGTAGCCAGCTGATAGGTATACATTACGGCAGCTGAGTCCGGGAAATTCCGGGGAACTTTCTCAAAATCGGCCCAGAGGGTCATGTCACTGCTCCTGACTATCATGCTGTCCTCGGTGACGGCCCACAAATAACCGGTATCGTTTCCGGAGACTATGATACTCTTTATGCCGCTCTTTACCATGCTCCAGGTTATTCCGTCAGCTGATCCGTAGAGAGCACCGCCAGCTACGGTGTAGAAACGTCCTGCGCAAACGGTAACCCTGCCGTTCCAGCCGTCAGGCAGTCCTGCAATGGCGTTGGCTCCGTTCCAGCCGCCACCGAGCGTGCTCCTGAATGAGACGCTCTTTACGCCCTGCGTATCGGTACCGAAAAAGAAAACGGAGTCATTCCTGAATGCGGCGCCAATGCCTTTAAGAACAGGAACGTCCGTATTGTCGGGTCCTTGCCAGAGCAGTGAATCAGGGAAAACCTTCTCAACGTTCACGTTGACCTGGTATGTCCTGGTGAAAGAGCCGTCGGATGAGATGACATCAAACAGCAGCGGACGTGAAAAATCTATCGAGTCATAATAGGTCCACAGATACTTCTCTGTGGGATTGTCAGCATATCTGTAGATGATGGTACCTACTCCCGACACGCTGCTTGTAACCTTGGTGAGTATTGACCCGTAAGCAAGGGAGTCAGCGTTGTATATGCGGTTGTTGACCTGATCCACTGTCATGGGATACAGGGTTCCGTTGTCACGGACCAGGATTACAGTGTCTCTGCCGTCATCGGTGACACTGGGTACTTTAACATCATAGGCTCCTATGGTAAATGACGTTATTGCCGCTTGAGGTGAAGTGGACACCTTGTCCTCATTCAAACAGGATACGCAGCAGAACAGCAACGCCAGCATAAACAGATTACGGCCTCTCATCAGACTGTGTTTTATTTTTTTATCGCGCAAATTTAACAACAAAATCCATAGCGGCACATGTAATAATGTTGTTTTATATTAAAGATACGCTACATACACCATTATTTTGTAACTTCGCGGCACCGAAAACAATAAACACACAATACTGATATGGACAACATTAAGAATCAGGTAGCCCGTGAGTTGCTGCGCATCCAGGCCGTAAAAGTACAGCCCGATGCTCCTTTCACATGGGCATCCGGATGGCACTCACCATTCTACTGCGACAACCGCAAGGCTCTCTCATTCCCTGAGGTAAGAACCCTGGTACGTGACTCTCTGTGCAATGTGATAACCCGTGATTTCCCTGACTTTGACGTCATAGCAGGTGTTGCCACCGGTGCTATAGCACAAGGTGCACTGGTAGCAGACCGCATGGGCAAGCCTTTCGTATACGTACGTTCAGCACCCAAGGACCACGGTCTGGCCAACCTGATTGAAGGTTATCTGGAGCCCGGAAGCCGTGTAATGGTAGTTGAGGACCTGGTATCTACCGGACTGAGCAGCCTCAAGGCTGTTGAAGCCCTACGCAACGCAGGTTGTGAGGTTGTGGGCATGGTTGCATCATTCACCTACGGATTCCCCGTTGCAGAGGAGGCTTTCCAGAAAGCCGGAGTTAAACTGTCAACCCTGACAGACTATCCTGCAATGCTTGAGACAGCAGTTACATCGGGCTACATAAAGGTAGATCATTTACAGACACTTAACGAATGGCGGCAGAACCCGTCAGAGTGGGGCAAATAACCGATGAAAAGGGTAGAAAGCAACATAAAACAGATTCCTTACTCACAGGAGTCGGTATATGCCAAGGTATCGGACCTGAGCAATCTCAGGAACCTGGCCGACAGGATTCCTGCCGACCAGCAGACCCAGTTCAAGGTTGAGAATCTGGAGTGCACTCCCGATACCGTAAAGTGCACCATATCACCGATTGGAGAGGTTGAGATAGGGATCGTTTCACGCGAGCCTTTCAAATGCGTCAAGATGGAGACCTTGCAATCTCCCATCAAGCTTACCGTCTGGATCCAGATCGTTTCCACCGGTGAATCATCATGCAAGATCAAACTCACGGCCGATGCCGACCTGAACATTTTTATGGCCAAGATGGTGGAGAAACCGCTTGCACAGGCAGTGGAGAAGATTGCCGACATGCTGGCCATGTTACCATATTAAAGACCCAAGACTATGAAACCAATCTGGGATAAGGGTAAACCCGTAAACGAACTCATTCAGAAATACACAGTAGGACGTGACCGTGAGATGGACCTCATGCTGGCCAAGTATGATGTCCAGGGTTCACTGGCTCATATCACAATGCTCCAATCCATCGGTCTTTTGGAGAAAGATGAGCTGACAGCTCTCTCAGCAGGCCTTAAGGATCTGCTGCCCGTAATAGAGCGCGGAGAGTTTGTCATTGAGGATGGTGTTGAGGATGTACACTCACAGGTGGAGCTCATGCTCACACGCCAGCTTGGCGACATGGGCAAGAAGATACACAGCGGCCGTTCACGTAACGACCAGGTGCTGGTAGACCTCAAGCTCTTTACCCGTGACCGCCTGCGCGGCATAGTAAATGCGGTAAAGAGCCTGTTTGACATACTCATCAAGCAGAGTGACCGCTACAAGGATGTGCTGCTGCCCGGTTACACCCATCTGCAGATAGCCATGCCTTCATCTTTCGGTCTCTGGTTCGGTGCTTACGCCGAGGCCCTGACCGATGACATGCTCCTGCTGCGCGCCGCCTTTGACCAGGCCAACCGCAACCCGCTGGGATCGGCCGCCGGTTACGGATCATCGTTCCCCCTGAACCGTCAGATGACCACAGACCTTCTGGGATTTGAGTCCATGAACTACAACGTGGTATATGCCCAGATGACACGCGGTAAGATGGAGCGCAACGTAGCCTATGCACTGGCATCGGTTGCAGCTACCATAAGCCGTCTGGCCTTTGACGCCTGCATGTACAACAGCCAGAACTTTGGCTTCATAAAGCTGCCCGATGACTGCACCACCGGTTCCAGCATCATGCCGCACAAGAAGAACCCTGACGTATTTGAGCTCACACGCGCCAAGTGCAACCGTATACAGGCCATACCGCAGGAGATAACTCTTATGACCAACAACCTGCCAAGCGGCTATTTCCGCGACATGCAGCTGGTAAAGGAGGTGTTCCTGCCCGCATTCCAGGAGCTGGAGGAGATCATAACCATGACCGCCTATATGCTTGACCATATCAAGGTCCGTGAGGATATCCTCTCAGATCCCAAGTATGATGCCATATTCAGCGTTGAGGAGGTTAACCGTCTGGCTCGTGAGGGCATGCCGTTCCGCGAGGCTTACCGCAAAGTGGGTGCAGAGATTGAGAACGGAACCTTCAAGGCTGACCATAACATACACCACACTCATGAGGGCAGCATAGGCAACCTGTGCAACGACCGCATTGCGGAGCGCATGGACAGGCTCACTGCCGCTTTCCCGTTCAGCAGCATAGACGCCGCCATATCCCGTCTCACATCCAAGTAATGTAGGATATAACCGATGAAAAGGACTCTCTTTCTTGTGCTGGCTCTTCTTGTGACTTTGAGTTGCGAGAAAGAGAGTTATAAGAAAGGGTCACCCTATCCGGCTGCGTTCAGCTGTGACACCAACGTGTCACCTTACAACCTGCTAAAGACACCCGGACTGTTCCTTACGGTAAGGCTCAACCTTAGCAAGGGTGTACTGAATATCTCTGATTCCAACGGACAAAGCTACCCTCCCGAGGCATTGACCGATATCCAGAGCCGCCAGTTCACACTGGGACTGGCAGGACTGATACTGGGTATCCCGTCACTGAGTGACAACGGACAGATATGTGCCTTTGACCTGGGATGTCCCGAATGTGAGCAGTCAAGCGTAAGGCTCAAGATTGACCAGACAGGCAACGCAACCTGCTCCAAATGCAACCGTACGTGGAGCCTCAACAACAACGGCATAGCCATTAGCGGAAAAGCCAGGCCTCTCTACTCATACCACGTAAGTTACAACAACGGTATACTGACAGTCTTGAACTGACAACCATCCTATACAGAACAAAAGATGCCGACCTTTTGGGCCGGCATCTTTTTTATGCATTTGATCGGGGTATTACTCCCAAGGCAGCTTGGTGATTGACTCGCCGAACTCTGAGTTCTCAGCGTCGTTCTCATCCAGCTTGAATACCATGAAGCCGGGGTTCTCCTTTGTGCAGGGAGCCCAGTCACCACCCTGAGGACCGTTAGGATCGCTGTACTTGGCAAAGTTGGTCCAAGCGGTAAGCATCTTCTCTGACAGATCCCAGTCACCCTGTGTCCAAGGTCTCCAGCAGTGCTGCAGTGACTTGAATACGAACCAGAGGTCTGATGAGTGGAAAGCACCACGCAGTCTCTGTGAAACCTCGGGATGTGAACCGTCATCAGGCAGAGGACGGGCAAACTCATAAGCCCAAGCCTTGCTGCCGTTCTTGGTCATCTCCTCACGGTTCTGGCAGAATGCTGCAACACCTGCAGACATGTTACCCATATCGTTCAGAGTGTAACCGCACATGTAAGGTACATCGGCCAGGGTGCCATCAAGAGCGGCCTCATCAAAGCTCTCCTTTGATACATAACCGTCAACGATAGGCATACCTGTGATGCTACCCATGTTACCGGTAGCGTTGCTGTAGATGCTGGCTACTGAGTAGATAACCTCAGTGTCGGCATTACGCATCTTCTGGAGGGTATTGTAACCGGCCCAGTCCATGATAACCTTGGTGTTGAACTCAGCACGCTGCAGAGCATTCAGACCCTCGGGAGCCTGAGGAGCCTTGTAAGCAGCCAGCTTGGGAGCGTTGTTGTTTCCGCCCATGCCAAAGCCGCCAAAGCCGCCCATCATGCCCATGCCGCCACGCATGCCGCCCATACCGCCGCGGCCGCCTGCTGCATTGTTGTTAGGAACGGTAAGACCACCGGCACTCATGATGATAGCCTTGTGGAACAGACCGCGTGCCAGAGGAGACTCGCAGAGTGTACGTACGCTACCGCCACCTGCTGACTGGCCGAATATCATTACGTTGTCGGGGTCACCGCCAAACTGAGCGATGTTCTTCTTGATCCACTTGAGTGACTCAATCTGGTCAAGGATACCGTAGTTACCTGAAACACCGTTCTCGCTCTCAGCTGAGAGGTCGGGGTGTGTCATGAAACCGAATATTCCAAGACGATAGTTGATAGATACCAGGATAACATCCTTGCCGGCCCACTCCTGAGCATCAAACTCAGGCTCTGAGCCCCAGCCCTCGCGGTAACCGCCACCGTGAATCCACAGGGCAACCGGAAGCTTGGCATTAACGTCACCCGGCTTCTTGGTCCAAACATTCAGATAAAGGCAATCCTCACTGAAAGGAGCCTCATCACCATAACCCCACTCTGTGTAGTAGCCACCCTTGAACTGGATGTGCTGATAGCTGGGATGGTCAAAACGGTTGCACAGCTTAACGCCCTCCCAGGGCTCTACAGGCTGCGGAGCCTTCCAACGGTTCTCACGGATAGGAGCTGCTGCATAGGGAATGCCACGGAAAACGAATACATCCTTAACGCGGTCAGCGCTTACACCCTGAACCTGTCCACCTTCGATGCTCAGTACGGGGCTGAGTTTCTCAGTGTTGCACTGGCAACTGGCCATCAAGGTCAGAATACCGGCAAAAAGCAAAAGTTTCTTCATAATGATTGTATTGGTTAAAGTTGATGTAGTATCCTCTTTACAGTTGCATAATAAATTAACGACCCACAAATGTAATGTATTTTACCACTTGTTAAAATTAACACACCTATTTTTTCCAAAATTTTTGGCTAATCCCCCAAAACCAAGTACTTTTGCATCGCTCACAATAACAACGTTTGACCTAACAGGATTACGTTTTTAATCAAACGGAGATTGTGGCCTATTTTTGGATCATTGGTTTTCCTTTTTGAGGGAGTCATGGAGGTCCATTATGACCCGAAAAGGAGACAATGATAAGATGAAAAATCTGATCCAGCCGAGATTATGGCTTATTTTTGGATGATTGGTCTGTTTTTTTGAGGGAGTGATGGGGTCCCATCATGACCGAGGAAAAACAAACAAAGATAGCATATT